>ERZ1740067.47-NODE-47-length-94668-cov-41.986186_pt1 | contig 94668 bp, 100 predicted proteins | sample MGYA00581736_ERZ1740067 | MGnify/ENA primary metagenome ERZ1740067 (study PRJEB43018, sample SAMN04849236) | marine metagenome | isolation source: floating plastic debris | place: Pacific Ocean | collected 2008-08-27 | study: EMG produced TPA metagenomics assembly...
GAGTGGACGATGAGAAAGACAACGAAGAGCCCTGGCGAGAAGATCGTCAAAGACATCAAGCGTGCCACCTGCAAGCAGTGTTCCAGCGAAGAGAAGATCAGAGTGGACTTGTCGCGTTTTTGTGCCGCTCCAAGTGCTCGTCTAGGCCACTTTCCGCTCGAAGGCGACGGGGCTTTTCCAGCCATCGCTGATCCTCCAATTTTGGGACAAATCTATCCCAGTTGGTGGACCACTTTCAGGGGGCAACTCCGACGGCCTATGGAGATATCGAGCTTCCGCTGATGCTCGCGCCGCTGTCACGATCCGAGCGTCGCAGACGAGTGGAAGAGGTCGCTGATCTTGTCCGCATTGATCACCGCTTAAAGCACCGACCAAGCGAGCTTTCGGGCGGTGAACAGCAGCGCGTGGCCATCGCGCGCGCCATTGTGGCGGACCCTCCCCTTTTGCTCTGCGACGAGCCAACCGGCGAACTGGATCGCGCCACTTCTGGCGAGGTCATGAACATTCTCAGGACGCTCTGTGATGAGTTGGGAAAAACCATCATCATGGTTACGCATGACCCCTCGGCTGCCGCTTACGCAGACCAAGTCTACCAGTTCGATAAGGGCCAACTCAGTGTCGCAGAAGAGCAGGCTGCATGAGCGCCCTTAGCTTCATCGGGCAGAGCATCACAGCTGCCTGGGTCCGCAATCTGGTGCTCATGCTGTCTGTTGCTATCGCCTATCGCCTCTTCGGAATGCTGGCGGCCTTCCATTTGGCATATCGCTCCACTTGCGACGACAGCGCCGACCAAGTGATCACTACGAGCAAGACCGGGTTCTCCCAGCCACTACTGATCTCTCATTTCCGGCAGTTGTAGCAGATTGACGAGGTTGGCGCTGCCAGCATCGCTTCTTGGTTTGGCGGATACTACCGCCCTCCGCGAAAGCTAATTGTCGGACAGGACGGTCATGATGGTGGGACCTTCCATGGCCGAACGGTTTGGTCGGGAACCCGGCGATCAAGTCGCCATTATCAATGAGCGTATCGCCCGAGCAGATGGAAATGAGGCTTGGAGTTTTCGCATCGCAGGCGTCTTCGAAGGTGCGACCGAGCAGATAGACACGTCCCCGCGACCCACTTCATCAACAAGCTGATGGACGTGACGGAACCGCTGCCTCTACCCGCCCGCCAGTCTATTGCATTCGACCGTTGCTTCGAGTTCCGCGAGTGGTGGAAACTCAAGTCTAACATCGGCACGCAACCCGGGTTCTGTGATCCCTTGAGCCCATGGCAGAAAGGCACCGTCGAAAACACCAACCGACGCGTAATACGGTGGCTGCTATTGAAGCGCGACATCACGGCGTACCCAAAAATGCCCCGGCTGCAAAACACCCACTGAGGTTTTCCGCGAAAGGATGATGGAAGAGATGGGACGATCCTCCTACCTTCAGAGGCAATAGGAGCCTCAATTCACATATGGCTCACAGTCACCGATGAGCGATTCACGAATACTGCTTTGCCTTCAAAAGCAAATGAAGACGAGCGGACATGGGATGAGTGGCAAGGAGCGAGCGCGGTTTGAACCGTGTGGAAGTGCTGGCGCAGGTCAATGATGAGGGTCAATCCAAACTCGGCGGCGCGGTATTCTATCCAACTGTGTCATACCATCCATGTGGTAAATTGGAAGAACTCGGCAGTCCCCGCCGTAAAACAGACAGATTTACATTTATTGTGCCGTTCATCACAGACTTAGCGATTTTGGCGCAGCATATGTAGCGCGTTTGTTGTTGGTAAACTTGGTACAAAGACTTGAAAAGAGACACGCACAGGCAAAGGGGCGGATACGGCGTCATCGCGGCAATTCTACTTGTTGTGATCGCGCTTTACGTCGGATTTCTCCAGTTGAGTGACGGCGCATACGACGCACAAGCAGCGCCCATGCAGAGCTTGGAAGACCAAGGCACCGGACGATTTAGCGGTCCAAGGGACGCATGAGCCCTTCCTGTGCGACAGATGCCACAAGATCGCCTTCGCCATCATAGATCGCACCGCGATTGAACCCACGCGCGTTGCCAGTCCAGGGGCTGTCCATCGTATAGAGATGCCAGTCGTGAAACGCTGGAGCGCCGTGAAACCACATGGCGTGATCAAGGCTCGCCGTCATGACATTGCCCTTGAACCAAGTCAGTCCGTGCGGGCGCAGTGAAGAGCCCAAAAGGTTCATGTCCGACGCGTAGGCCAACAGACAATGCTGCATCTGAGGTTTGCATCCAGCCGCCGCCTTCATTCGAAACCAAAGGTGATTTACGTCCGAGGCGGGCTCTGGCGCGAAGTAATCCCTGGGTGCAACTTCACGAATGTCGATTGGACGCTCACGAAGATAGTCTGCGCGATATTTTTCGGGCATCTTGTCGGCTGTGCGCTTCCGTTGCTCTGATCTGTCTTCCAATCCTGCCGGACCATCCACTTCGGGCGCTTTATGATGGTGTGACCAGCCCTGCTCGGTGATATGAAACGAAGCGGACATGTTGAGTATCTGTTTGCCATGCTGGATCGCCACCACTCGGCGTGTGGTGAAGCTGCCACCATCGCGGGCGCGGTCGACTTGATAGATCACCGGAATGGTCGGATCCCCTGCCCTGATGAAGTAAGCGTGCAAGCTGTGGCAGAGACGCGCAGGCACGGTTTGATATGCTGCAGAAAGGGCCTGCCCGATGACCTGCCCGCCGAAGATCCGTGTTGGCGTTTCCCCACCCGATCCGATCCCGCGGAATAGGTCGACCTCGAGCGATTCCACGCTGAGAAGCTGGATCAGGCTGTCATGTGCATCGCTCATGCGCGCGCCTTAGCGTAATCTACAAAGAAATCAAAGCTCTCCGGGTTGGCCATGGCGTCGCGGTTCACCACCGTCTCAGGGTTGGCGCCAAGAAGTAGTTTCTTGATCGGGACCTCTAGCTTCTTGCCGGATAATGTGCGCGGAACTTCGGGGATTTGGACGATCTCATCAGGAACAAATCGAGCAGAGACATCCGTCTTGATAGCCTCAAAAATTCTGAGGCGCAGATCCGCATCCAGGTGCTGCGCTGTCGACAGCACGACAAAAAGCGGCATGAAGCTGTCCCGCCCCAGGAATTCCAGATCGACGACAAGGCTGTCCATAATCTCAGGCAGGGCTTCGACGGCCTGATAGATCTCTGCCGATCCAAGTCGCAAGCCACGACGATTGATCGTCGCGTCGGATCGTCCGTAGATGATTGACCCACCGTCTGCCGTGATCTCTATCCAGTCGCCATGCCGCCAGACACCGGGATATGTGTCGAAGTAACTGGCGTGCAGGCGTGTGCCGTCTTCGTCGCCCCAGAATGAAAGCGGCATAGAGGGCAAAGGTTCGGTGCAGACCAGTTCGCCCACCTCGCCGATCACCTCTTGGCCGCCCTCATCAAAAGCACGGACGGCCACGCCAAGCGCACGGCACTGCATCTCACCCGCTCGCACCGGCATGGCGGGATGGCCCAGAACAAACGCACCTGCGAGGTCCGTTCCTCCGGCAATCGGTGCCAGCCAGACGTCCTGTTTGACCTGCGCGTAGATCCAGTCATAGCCGTCTGACGAAAGAGGCGATCCGGTCGAGCCAAGGTGACGCAATGCCGACAGATCAAGCTCATGAAGCTTTACATCTGCCTTGCGACATCCATCGAAGAACGCGGCCCCTGCCCCGAAATTGTTGATACGCTCATCCGCCACGAACCGCCAGACCGCCGAAATATCGGGATAATTTGGCGCGCCATCGAAAAGGCAGGTCGTCGCCCCGGTGGCCAGACCGCCCCATTGACCGTTCCACATGATCCAACCCGAGGACGTGAACCAGCAGTTGCGGTCACTCATCCGGCTGTCGGTATGCAAAGCCATCTTGGTCATCTCAAGCACGATGCCACCATGGCTGTGCACGATCGGCTTTGGGTTCCCGGTTGTTCCGGACGAATAGACGATCCAAAGCGGGTGATTGAATGGCACCTCCGTGGGCAGAGAGGTTTCAGGCGCATCGTTCAGTTCGGACCAGTTAATCCAATCAGAAGCCGGATCATCAAACACAGGCACCACGATCTTTTGGTCGAGCATCGGCAAGCCTTCGACGATCTGCGCCAAGGCGGCACGTCGGTCGACCAGCTTACCGGCATGCACATAGCCATCCTGCGCGATCAGCACCTTGGGTTCGATTTGTCGGAACCGGTCCAGGATGGCGATTTGTCCCATATCCGGCGCGCAGAGAGACCAGATCGCCCCTATGGAGGCTGCGGCGAGAAAGGCTATCAGGGCTGTTTCCGTATTGGGCAGGATCGCAACCACGCGATCCCCCTGCCCAACGCCCAGGCGTTGTAACTGGTTTGCGGTCCGACCCACGCGCCGGCTCAGCTCTGCCCAGGTTAATTCTGATCGGCCAAAGGTCTCTGATTGCACGATCAATGCCAGTTCGCCTTTCAGCCGCTCCGCACGGGCCAGCACCTGCGCTGCATAGTTGAGCCTTCCGTCTGGCGCCCATTCAGCGCCCGGCAGGCTGTGTCTGGTTAAGAAACGCGTTGGACGTTGGCCTTTGATCTCGCCAAAATCCCAGATCGACGCCCAAAAGGCTTCGAGGTCTGATATGCTCCACAACCACATCGCGTTGTAGTCGTCAAAGGTCAGTCGGTGCTCGTCAGCCAGCCAAGCCTCATAGCGCGCCATGCTCGAGGACCGATATCGGTCAGCGGCAGGCGTCCAGAGAACGCGTCGCTCGGTCATGTCAATGCCCCATGCACCAGCGCCTTGAGTTGAGACCGCAAGGGGTAGCTTGAGGATGGTGCCAACTGCGTGAAGAAAACCACTGACAGGTTATGAACGCGATCGATCCAGAAGAAAGTCGATGCCATACCGCCCCAACTGAAGTCGCCCGGCGATCCCGGTGTCGCGGCGCGAGCCGCATCAAGCACGACGGCCCCGCCTATTCCAAAGCCCATACCTTTCATCGGCTGTTCCGCAAAGCTTTGCGGCCCCATCGACGCGATATCGCCTGCGAGGTGATTTTGCATCATGAAATCAATAGTATACGGGCTAAGCAGACGCCCCTTTTTATAAACGCCGCCCTGCCGCATCATCTCGGTGAATTTCAGATAGTCATCTATGGTGCCAAGCAGCCCGCCACCGCCAGAATACAGCTTGGCATCCAGAAATGGAGAGCCTTTGGATCTGTCGACCTCGCGCAGTCCGTCGCCGCCTTGGCCAGTGCCTTGGTCCAGTTGCATCGGATCACCTGCTAGCGGCGTGTAAAGGGCCGCAAAACGGTCCACTGCTTTTTCCGGCACAGAGAAAGCGGTCTCGGTCATGTCGAGAGGGCCGAGTATACGTTCAGCAAAGAAAGTGCTGAGCGGCTGATCCGCGACTGCTTCGATCACACGCCCAATCACGTCGATCCCGACCGAGTATTCCCAGCGTGCGCCCGGCTGGAACGCGAGTGGCAGCTCTGCCAACTGCAGGGTCGTGTCCTGAAGTGACGGACCATCGGGTTTGAAGTTGACATCCTGCGCCTCCATCGCTTCGGGCAGCAGACCGGGGTTGAAGGCGTAGCTCAGCCCGGACGTATGTGTGAGCAGCTGTTGCAGGGTCGGAGACGGGCACGGCTCCGTCTGATCGATGTCTGACGCGCCCGGAACAAGCGCTTTGCAGTCCGCGAATTCCGGCAGAAACGTTGAAACTGGGGCATCCAAGTGGCAAAGCCCTTCCTCCACCAGCATCATCAGCCCAACCGATGTTACCGGCTTCGTCATTGAATAAATGCGCGCGACCGTGTCCCGCTCAAACGGCAAGTCACTTGCCAGATCCCGACGACCCGTCGCGTGAAAAAACACTTCTCCGCCGTTTTTCGCAATCAAGAGAGAGGCCCCGGGCAGCTTTCTATCGTCGATGTATCGCTGCATCCATGGCTTGATGCGGTCCAGCCTTTGCTGATCGAATTCCGCCATCTCCATCTCCCTGCCCCATGATTTTGTATCAGTCTGTACCGCACAGCATCCAAGCGCAAAGGCAAAAAGATTGACGACCTCTCGGGTCACGCCTAACCTTTGAAAAAACAGAAGAAAGTTCCATGCTTAAGCTGTACTTTGCCGCCAACAGCCGCGCTCTCCGGATTGCGTGGATGTTGGAGGAAATTGGCCTCGAATATACGCTTGAACGCTTTGATCTCGGTCATCCCGACATGCGTTCGGACACGTTTCGCAGCATCCACCCCATGGGTCGCGTACCGGTGCTTGAGGACGGCAACGTGCGGATCTTCGAAAGCGGTGCAATCCTAGAGTATCTGCTGGCACGTCACGGCGACGGTCGTTTCCGCCCGGCCGTGGAAAGCCCGGATTTTCCAGCCTATCTTCAATGGCTGCACTATGCTGAAGGCATGATCATGCCGCAGGTCAACGCCTACATGGTCGAGACGTTCTTCCTCCCACCGGATCGGCGATCTGAAATCCATGCAAAACGGGCCAAAAAACTTCTGGGCCAGATGATCGCGCCGTTGGAAGGCGTACTTAGTGATGCCGACTACCTTGCGGGTGCGTTTTCAGCCGCCGATGTCATGACCGGGTCGGCGGTTCTGTCCGCACAGAAGATCGGTGTGGATATGACCGACATGCCAGCACTTGCTGCCTATGCGACCCGTCTGGCGGCGCGACCCGCTTATCAAAAGGCAAACGCGTTATGAACCACATTCTGATTGTCGGGGCAGGCGACTTTATCGGCTCCGCCATAGCAAAGCGTTTCGCCGCGGGCGGCTACCGCGTTAGTGCAGTGCGGCGAAATGGCGAGAAACTCGACACGCTCTTGAAAGAGATCGAAGAGGCAGGCGGAACGGCCGATGGCTGGAGCATGGATGCGCGCGACGAAGACGATGTGCAGGCCACATTCGCGCGGGCCGAAGCGTTGGACCCCCTCGACATCGTTGTATTCAATGTCGGCGGAAACGTACGATTTTCGATCCGTGAAACAACCACCCGTGTGTTTCGAAAAGTCTGGGAGATGGCCTGTTTCGGTGGCTTCTTGACAGGCCGTACCGCTGCTGAGGTCATGGTGCCCCGCGGGACAGGCTGTATCTTTTTCACGGGCGCCACTGCGTCGATGCGAGGCGGATCTGGATTTGCTGCCTTCGCAAGCGCCAAGGCAGGTCTTCGGAATCTTGCCCAATCTATGGCGCGCGAGCTTGGTCCGGCGGGCATCCATGTGGCACATCTAGTGATTGATGCTGGCGTTGATACGGCTTGGGTCCGCGAGATCTTTGCGAAGATGGGTCGCAATGTGGATGAAATGCCCGAAGATGCACTGGTCAATCCCGCATCGATTGCCGAAGCCTACTGGACACTCGCGCACCAACCGAGAGATGCTTGGACATTTGAGCTTGATGTGCGGCCTTATGCGGAGACATGGTGATGCAAGAAATTGAGTTTCTTTATGATTTCAGTAGCCCAAACGCATATTTCGTGCACAAGGTCCTACCGAAGATCGCAGCGCGCCACGGGGCCAAGGTGATCTGGCGCCCTGTCCTGCTGGGCGGAATTTTCAAAGCCACCAATAACCAACCACCGATGATGGCATTTTCAAATGTGACCGGCAAAGTCGACTACATGCGGCTCGAGATCAAACGCTTTCTTGAACGCTATGAAATGCCATTCAGGATGAACCCTCACTTTCCAGTAAACTCACTTGCTTTGATGAGGGGTGCTGTGTTCGCCCGAGAAAAACCTTGGGAAAGCAGATATATAGACGCCTGCTTTGATGCAATGTGGATCGCGGGTGAAAAGATGGATGATCCGGATGTCATCATGCGCATCCTCGCAGCGGCCGATCTTCCAGCCGATGTTATCATGACCGCCACTCAGACACCGGACATCAAAGGTCAACTGGCCGAACTTACGGATGCTGCTGTCAAAAGTGGAGCGTTCGGATCGCCCACAATGTTCGTCGCGGGTGAAATGTTCTTCGGCAAAGACGCGCTGGATGATCTTAACTGGAGGCTGGAAACGCTATCGGCCTAAGCTGCAACGCGCCAGAACGCGGCTTTGGACGATCTTACGAGGGTCGTAGACGTCCTTCACATTCAAATTGCACGAACACGGTCAAATGGCCAGCGCACCTGTTTTGGCAAGCGCTTGAAAGGCGAGCCGTGCCGCCTCGGCCCCGCGGATCACACCTCAAGCCACTCTTTGCGCACGTCTTCACGCGCTTTCAGCTCTTGCGGGGTGCCTTCAAACACAACATGGCCATGGCCCATCACGTAAACCCGATGCGCGATATCCAAGGCGATCGATAGCTTCTGTTCGACAAGAAGCGTGGCGATCCCTCGGCTGGCGATTTCCTTCAAAAGCTCGGCAACGCGTTGCACCATCTGTGGGCTCAGCCCTTCGGTCGGTTCATCGATCATCACCAGATCCGGATCACCCATCAGTGTCCGACACATCGTCAGCATCTGCTGCTCGCCACCCGACAGAACCGAGGCCTCTACATCCGCACGCCGTTCAAGGTTTTCAAACATGTTGAACATGTCCTGCAGCGACCAGCGTCCATCACCATCTTTCTGACCCGGTTTCAGACCCAGGATCAGGTTCTGACGGGTGGTCAGGCCCGGGAAGATATCGCGGTTTTCGGGCACATAACCAATGCCCATATTCGCAATTTCGAACGCCTTTCGACCGGCAATATTCTGGCCTTTGAAGCTCACCCGCCCTTGCGGTTCCACCTCGCCCATGATCGCCTTGCATGTCGTGGAGCGACCGACACCGTTTCGGCCAAGAAGGGCGACGATTTCACCTTGGTTGATTGTGATGTTCACGCCCTGAAGGATGTGTGATTTGCCGTAAAAGGCATGAAGATCAGATACATCAAGCATGTTGTGCGTCCATTGCAGAGGGTTGTGCGGCCAAAGTAATGGTGGGGGCGCTCAATGCTCTGCCTCCAATGCTTCGCCAAGATAGGCTTCTTGGACCTTTGGGTCGGCGCGGACGGTTTCAGGGGTCCCTGTTGCGATGATTTCGCCGTAGACCAGAACGCTGATCCTGTCGGCAAGACCGAAGACCACGCCCATATCGTGTTCGACCATGACCAGCGTCTTGTCTTCGGTAACCTTGCGGATCAGATCGACGATGTAATCCGTTTCCGAATGGGACATGCCCGCCGTGGGTTCATCCAGCATGATCACGTTGGCACCACCCGCGATAGTGATACCTATCTCAAGCGCCCGCTGTTCGGCATAGGACAAAACACCTGCCGGAAGATCGCGACGATTGGTGAGGTTGATCTGCTCCAGGATCGCCTCGGCACCTTCGGTCAACTCGCGCGATTTTCCGACCATGTGCCAGAAACTGTACTTATAGCCCAGCGACCAAAGAAGCGAACATCGGACGTTCTCGAAAACACTCATTTTCGGGAAGATGTTGGTGATCTGGAACGAACGAGAAAGCCCCATTCGGTTGATCTCGTAAGGGGCTTTGCCAGCAAGATCATTGCCGTGCAGCCGTACCGCTCCGTCGCTTTGCGGGAAACGACCGGTGATCAGGTTGAAAAGCGTTGACTTACCCGCGCCGTTCGGTCCGATAATCGCATGCCGCTCCCCCCGTTCGATTGACAGATCCACACCGCGGATAATCTCGGTCTTGCCGAAGCTTTTTCGCAGACCGTCAAGATGGAGCGCCGCCGTCATACCTGCATCCGATCAGGCGTATTTGCGTCGCCCCAAGCCTCAAGCAAGGCCGGGGCCGTCGCCCGCGCCGTGAAAAAGCCCGCAAGTGTTAGACCCACAGCAACGATCCACGGCAGCACATCATGCGAATTGAAGGTGATCCAGAAAAGCGTCATTTCCTCATCTCCAGCAAAAGCATGTCGATAGTGAAAGATCATCTCGATCAACGCAGCCGCGCCGAGAATGCAGATCGCGGCCGGTACCAGCGTTCTAATATATGGTAAAATCAGGCGACTGCCCTTGCCTAACCTGATTGCCGGCACGTGCATCATGATCAGGCCAGCCAATCCGCCAGGGAAGTACATTACCGTCGCGACGAAAAGCGCGCCCGCGTAAAAGGCCCAAAGCTCTGTCTCAAGGCTCAGCACTGTCTGAAGCAATGTGAACGCAATTGCACCCAGAATGGGACCAAAGAAGAACCCAACACCGCCCAGGAACGTTACCAGCAGAATGGTGCCGGACGAGGTGGCATTCAGATTTTCTTCGGTCAGAATCTCGTAGTTGATCGCAAAAAGCCCACCTGCGATCCCGGCGAAGAAACCCGAGGCGACAAAGGAGTAAAAGCGCACCCAGCGGGCTGAATACCCAAGGAATTCAGCGCGTTCAGGGTTATCCCGCACCGCATTGGCCATGCGACCAACGGGTGTGCGCGAAAAAAGGTACATTAGTGCAGCCGAGATCAGCAGCCAGAAAGCAATAAGGTAGTAGACTTCGATCTGTTGCAGGAATTCCACGCCAAACGTTGGCATTGCATATGTTCTGTCTCCGGATATCCCTTCTTCGCCTCCAAAAAACGCCACAATGATGACAGAGCACGCGGCGATCAACTCGCCCACACCAAGCGAAATCATCGCAAAGACAGTGCCTGCTTTGCGCGTGGAAAAGCTGCCGACGATCGTGGCAAGCCCCATGCCGAAGAGCCCTCCGAAGATCGGCAGAACAACCAGCGGAATGGAAGCAAAGAAGTCATCCATGTTCATGATATGAACGCAGGCAAAGCCACCAACACCCATGTAGACAGCATGTCCAAAGGACAGCATGCCCCCCTGCCCCAGCAACATGTTGTATGCCAAGGCAAAGATGATCGTAATCGCCATCTGGTTCATGATGGTAATCGCCGAATTGGCCGTGAAGATCTGCGGCAAAAGCACAAGCACGAGGGCCGCAACGATCCAGGGCATGAGCGAAAGGGTCATCGACCCCGCGCGCATATTGGCAGAGGCGGTCTGGTCGGTCATACGTCACGCTTTCCGAAAAGGCCGTAGGGGCGGAAGATCAAGATAAGGATCATCAGGATGTAGGGTAGGATGTCCGCCACCTGCGGCGAGGTGATCGTCCAAAGATCGCGCCAGGCGCTGTCCCAGATCGGATCCGGTCTAGAAAAGCCGATGAAAGTTAGAAAGTCTTCCATCCGCAAATTGTAGGCTTTGGAGAAAGTTGTCAGCCAACCAATCAGAAGAGAGGCGACAAGCGCGCCCCAAAGGCTACCGAGACCGCCGATCACAATGGTGACGAACACGATGGATCCCAGAACGAAGGCCATACCAGGGAAGGTGCCTAACACAGGCCCCGCAATCACCCCTGCGACCCCGGCAAGCGCTGTGCCCACGCCAAAGACACCCATGAAGATCAGCGGAACATTGTGGCCAAGTGCCTCGACTGTTCGAGGATAGCTAAGGGCGGCCTGAATGATCATCCCGATCCGGGTCCGGGTCAGCACGTAAAGCAATCCGATGAAGATCGCGATCGAGATGAAGATCATGAAGATCTTGTAGGCCGGGATCGAATTGCCAGCGATTGAGAAGGCGGTGAACTGCAAAACCTCGGGGATATCATAGGCCATCTGGTTCTTGCCCCAGATAAATTGCACGACCTCTTCGATCAAAAGGGCAAGCCCAAACGTAAAAATGAGCTCGGGCACATGCCCGTACTGGTGCACTCTTCTAAGCCCGTATCTTTCAACACCTGCCCCCAGAAGTCCCACCATGATTGGCGCGATGAGAAGTCCCATCCAAAAGCCAAAGGCCAAGCTGATCTGGTAGGCGAAATATGCGCCAAGCATGTAAAAGCTTGCATGCGCAAAGTTCAGAACGCCCATCATCGAGAAGATGAGGGTAAGGCCCGCTGATAACATGAACAGCAGTAGCCCGGTGACAAGCCCGTCGATCAGGTTCACGAGGACAAGATCCATTCGTCCCTCCTCTCAGGATGGCTCAGGATGGCAAGGTATTCAGGTGTCCGTCCCGGCGCCCGCGTCTGCTACAGCGCCGGGACAGCAGCGCAGATCAGGGACGGCGCATATTGCAGGTCGTTTCGCTTTCAGCCGCTGCCATCTCTACCGTCTTGACTACTTTGATCCCGAAGCCGGAATTGTCGTAGTCGAACGCGATATCCTCGTCCGTGTGCTCGTGGATATGGACGTTCTGAATGGCTTGATGGTCCTTTTCGCGCATCAGGACGGTGCCGCCCCACATGCTCTCGTATTCCATGCCTTCCAGCGCATAAGCGACCGCCACGACATCATCGGCCGTGCCCGCTTCATTGATGGCTTGGGCCAGCATCCCGATAACATTGGTGATGCGGCTTTGATCCACGTTGCCGTCTGGGTATTTCTCTTTGAAAGCAGTGTAGTAATCCGCTGCAGAATCTGATGCTGGCGGGTTCACCTGACCTTCGCCAACCAAGCGAATTGTACCTTTGCCGGTCTCACCAAAGGCGGCGGTGATCCCGCTGCCTGCGGCGTAGTAGGTGTAAATCGGGCCTGTATAGCCGTTCTCGACAATCGACTTACCGAGGCCAAGCATGTCTGCGCCCCAATTTCCGGTGATGATCGCATCCGCGTCGGAAGCGACGATCTTGCGGCTGTAAGGTGTGAAGTCCTTCACCTTGCCGATCGGGTGCAATTCATTTCCCACGATCTCAATATCAGGGCGCTTTTCGCCCAGGAACCGAACAGCTGCCGATGCGACTGCCTTGCCGAACGAGTAATCCTGTCCAATGACATAGACCTTCTTAATCTCTTCATTGGCCGCGATGCTGTCCGTAATCGCATCCATCTTTATGTCGGCATTGGCGTCGAAACGGAAATGCCAGAAGTTACATTTGTCATTGGTCAGGGCAGGGTCGACAGCCGCATAGTTCAAGAACAATACCCGATCATCAGGGTTGCGGCGATTGTGCTTGTCAATCGCTTCCGTCAGGGCATTGGCCACACCGGAAGAGTTGCCTTGCGCTATGAAGCGAATGCCTTGGTCGATAGCGACCTGCAGTTGGATCAGCGACTCTTTCGGGCTGATCTTGTTGTCGAAGCCCACGACTTCGAACATCTGTCCGTCGAGCACGCCACCATTTGCATTCACCATCGTTTCGGCCGCAAACTCGAACTGGTGCAGGCCATTGGTGCCTGTGCTGGCAAAGGGTCCGCTGAGCGGGTCGATAAAGGCGATCTTGATGTTTTCGGCCAGCCCTGCCGCGGCGCTAATGGCGAGCGCCAGCGCAGCGCTGACGCCGAGCTTGAATGATTTGCGCATATGTTCCTCCCTAGAACGCGCTTCGACCGTCCACGTCATTTCTTCTGATCGGTCAAAGATATAATGAGGTTTGCATAAACGGGGGATAAGTCAAGCGCTACCGAGGGCTAGCGAACGTAGGGTCAACTCACGTTAAAAGGACGAGGTGATCGCACGCCACCGTTCTTATGTCCGTCGCAAGTACGGCGAGGGAGGCGCGCACCCGCGCTCCCGGCGCAGCACATCAAAGTCGTCAAGCCTTAGCGATCAAACGCAGCCAGACCCATCTGGGCAAATACAGGAACGTATGCCCCTACCTTGATCGCACGCTCGGGATTGGATGCATTGCCATCAAGCGCGCGTTTCAGAACACCCTGAATGATTGCCGCCATCCGAAAAAAACAGAACCCGACATAGAAGCCGAAGTTGTCGATATGGTCGATGCCCCGGCGCCCGCAATAGGCCGCTATGAATTCACTATCGCTGGGCAGTCCAAGATCGGTCCTGTTGACCCCCCCCAACCCGCGTCCTTCCGAGCCGGCGGGCAGTTGCCACTGCATGATCACGCTGGCCAGATCTGCATAAGGATGGCCAAGCGTGGACAACTCCCAATCCAGCACCGCCCGGCATTTCGGCGCTTGCGCGTCAAAGATCATATTGTCGATGCGATAGTCACCATGCACAAGCGTACGCTGCCCATCATCGTCTGGCATTTCTTCAGCCAGGCGATCCATCAGACGGTTCATGTCGCCGATCTCTTCTGTTTCAGAGGCCTCATATTGCTTTGACCATCGACCGACTTGGCGTTCGATGTAGTGCCCTTCCGGTCCATAATCCGACAGGCCCACCGCAGTTAGATCGACATCATGCAAAGCTGCCAACACGCGGTTCATATCGGTGATTACGGCTTGCCTTGTCGCGTTGTCCTCGTCCTTCATCGTAGGTTCGTGGAAGTTCCGACCCGGCACATGATCCATGATATAGAACATAGAGCCAATCACGTCGTCATCTTCACAAAGAACATACATCCGCGCGACCGGTACGTCCGTGTCCTGCAAGGCCCGTTGCACGCGGAACTCTCGATCTACCGCATGCGCTGATTTCAGCAATTGTCCCGGAGGTTTGCGTCGCAGGACATAGTTGCCAGCGACCGTTTTCAGCAGAAAGGTAGGATTGGATTGTCCACCCTGAAACTTGCGGGCCTCAACCGGGCGGTCGAAGCCGTCCAACTTGTCCCTGAGGTAGTCGGAAACTGCGGCAGTGTCGAGCGTCTGTGTGTCTTGGGTCATTAGGAGTAACTTAGCATATCCGGATTGCTGTCGAAATGCGGGGTCGCGTTGAAACCGTGCAGCATGACTCGTCCCTTGGAAAAGACAAAGCGCGTGATGCTGCTGTTTTTGATCTGAAGGTTCAACTCCATCATCATCGGATCCGGCGCGTGAAGGCTGCGGGCGACCAACTGACCGATCACACCGCCTGAGGATATCACCAACACACGGCGCGCATCTGTCTCGGTGGCAAACCGCATGGCGTCACTTGTGCGACAGGCGAAGTCTGCCCAGCTTTCCTTGGTGCCGTGGATGTCCCCACGCTGCCACTCCAGAATAGTCTCGCGCAGGGTGCGGAAATGCGTCTTGCGATCCCCCATGACCACATCCGGCGCCTTGCCCCCGAAACGGGTGTGCAGGAGATCGTGAAAGTCATATTCGTCGAAGCCCGCGTGGATCTCAGGATTTTCGATGAACCCCATACCTGCAAGTGTTTGCTTTTGCCGGGTCAGGCTGCCGGTGATCAGGCGATCTGGTGTCCATTGCATCGCGCGAAGGACGTCGCCCACCGCTTCGGATTGCCGATGACCAAGATCGGACAACTGATCGTAATTGCTTGCCCCGAAGGAGGCCTGACTGTGACGGATAAGGACCAGTTCAGCCATGTGTCGATATTTCTTTGAAAGGGGTGGTGGGCGACACGCCCACCTTACGGGTCATGCGAAGTCACGTGCGAGCGTCCGGCCGGCAGATTCGTATTCAGCCTCCATCCGCTCAACAATCTTTGCCGCCGGCCCAATCGATCTAACCGCACCGATGCCCTGCCCTGACCCCCAGATCGTTTTCCATGCTTTGGGTTTCGAGGAACCTGAGGAGAAATTCATGGATGACGCATCAGCGGTGGGCAAGTTGTCTGGATCCATACCTGCCGCGCGAACAGAGCCTTTAAGGTAATTGCCCCAAACGCCTGTGAAGAGAGAAGAATAGACGATGTCTTCCGCACCGCTGTCGACGATCATTTGCTTGTATTCTGTTTGTGCATTCGCCTCATCCGTGGCGATGAAGGGTGTGCCTGTGTAACCGAGGTCTGCCCCGACAGCACGGGCCGCGAGAAGTGCCTCGCCGGTGGCGATGGCACCTGAAAGCAGAACGGGGCCATCAAACCATTCGCGAATTTCACGAACAAGGGCGAAGGGGGACTGTTCACCAGCATGTCCTCCCGCACCGGCAGCAACAGCAATCAGACCGTCGGCGCCCTTGTCGATCGCCTTTCGGGCAAACGTATTGTTGATAATGTCGTGCAAGACAATCCCACCGCAGGAATGGGCGGCCTCGTTTACCTCGACCCGCGCACCAAGCGAGGTGATCCAGATCGGCACCTCGTGCTTGACACAGATCTCAAGATCGCGGTCGAGGCGTGCGTTGGATCGGTGAACGATCTGATTGACGGCAAACGGCGCCGCCGGACGGTCCGGGTTTTCCTGATTGTGGCGATCAAGCGCTTCCTTGATCTGGGTGAGCCACGTGTCGAGCAAGGGATGCTCACCCTCGCTCTCACGCGCATTGAGAGCGGGAAATGATCCTACGATACCTGCCTTGCACTGGGCGATTACAAGCTCGGGCACCGAAATGATGAAAAGTGGTGCTGCCACAAGCGGCAAGCGCAAACCCTGCAAGGCGGGCGGGAGATGGTCATCCATATGGGGCATCAATTGCCTTTCCCAGAAGCGGTTGTGAATCTAGAGGTCCACCTTTCAGCAGACGTTCGGCAGTAAGGCGGGCGTGTCGCCCGCCGATGGTTGTCAGAGAACTTCAAACAATCCTGCGGCGCCCATACCGCCACCCACGCACATCGTGCAGACGACGTATTTGGCGCCCCGACGTTTGCCTTCGATCAGGGCATGGCCCACCATTCTTGCACCCGACATGCCATAAGGGTGTCCGATCGAGATCGCACCACCGTCAACGTTCAGAAGTTCATCGGGGATGCCCAGCTTGTCCCGAGAATAAAGCACCTGGCAGGCGAAAGCCTCGTTAAGCTCCCAAAGCCCGATGTCATCCATTTTGAGCCCATGTGCCTCAAGCAGTTTTGGAACTGCAAAAACCGGACCGATCCCCATCTCGTCCGGTTCGCAGCCCACCGCCATGACACCAACATAGCGCCCGAGCGGTTCCAGGCCTTTCTTCTCAGCCAGCGAGGCCTCCATCACGACCGAAGCTGACGCTCCGTCGGATAACTGTGATGCATTGCCTGCCGTGATATGCTTGCCTTCTTTCACGTGAATGCCGTCCTTGAAAACCGGTTGTAGCCCTGCGAGGCTTTCTGCAGTTGTGCCTGGTCGGTTGCCTTCGTCTTTTTCAAGCGTGACTTCGTGCTGAGAGATCTCCTTTGTTTCCTTGTCCTGCATCATCATCACGGTGGACATCGGCACGATCTCATCGTCGAACCGCCCCGCCTGCTGGGCGTCATGCGTACGCTGCTGGGATTGTGCGGCATAGGCGTCTTGCTGTTGGCGTGTGACCCCATAGCGCTCGGCCACGGTTTCGGCTGTTTCCAGCATCGTCATGTAGATTTCCGGCTTGGTCTCTTTCAGCCAGGGATCCGCCTTCACCCGCATTTCGGGTGTTTGCACCATCGAGATGCTGTCTACCCCGCCACCGACAACGATATCCATTCCGTCTTGAACCACCTGCTTTGCGGCCGTTGCAATCGCCATCATCCCACTGGCACATTGGCGATCAAGAGACATGCCTGCCACTGTGACTGGCAAACCAGCCCTGATTGCTGCCTGGCGCGCGATGTTGCTGGCCGTGTGGCCCTGTTGGAGCGCGGCCCCCCAGACCACGTCGTCGATCGCCGCCCCTTCCATACCAGAGCGTTCCACTGCATGGGTGATCGCATGTGCCGAAAGCGCCTGCGGTGTGGTCGCATTGAAAGCGCCGCGATAGGCTTTGCCGATGGGAGTGCGTGCGGTTGAGACGATGACGGCGTCGCGCATTTTGTTTGTCCTTTTGGTTCTTGACTGAGGGCGTTTCGGGGGCGCGGCCCCCGGACCCCGGGATATTTACGACCCAGAGAATATGGGATTGCGATTTACCAATTGAGCGAAAGGCCTTTGGCCTGAGCCGCCCGAACAGCGTATTTGCGGGTTTGACTAAAGGCGTCCTGAAGCTCTTGCTGATGAGTGGGTTCGGTAATGTCGGCCCAACTGTCAGCAACGGCTTCAGGCGTGATCTCGCCTTCGATGAGGTGGCCTTGCGTCTCGTAGATGCGGGTTTGTGCAAAGGTGCCTGCTCCGGCAGAGAGAATGGTCCGGGAAGGACCGTTTTCACTAACCAGATAAAGCACGCCGGGCGTGATCGTTTCGGGTTTGAGAAGTGCCAGCGCCTCGTCCGGCATGAGACTTTCTGTCATGCGGGTTGCCGCGGTTGGAGCGAGTGTATTCACACGGATGTCGTCGCGCCTCCCTTCGAGGTGCAGAACATTCATCAGCCCAACCATCGCAGCCTTGGCGGCCCCGTAGTTAGACTGACCGAAATTGCCATAAAGCCCCGAAGCAGAGGCGGTGAGCACAATGCGACCGTAACCCTGTTCTCGCATGATCGGCCAGACCGCATGACAGCAGGTCGCGCTGCCCATAAGATGCACGTCCACAACCTTGCGGAAATCATCAAGCGTCATCTTCGCCAAGGTTTTGTCGCGCAGAATACCAGCGTTGTTGATGAGGACATCGACCCGGCCCCATTCTTTCATGGTTTCGCCGACCATGTCGGTGACCTGCTCTTCGTTCGAGACATCAGCGCCGTTGGCTATTGCCTCACCGCCAATTGCCTTGATCTTTTCCACGACAGAAATGGCCGCGTCCGAAGAAACGCCCTGCCCGTCTGTGCTTGCACCGAGATCATTGACCACTACCCTAGCCCCGCGCTCGGCAAGCCCAAGCGCGTGGCTGCGGCCCAAACCAACACCCGCGCCCGTGACGATCGCCACCCGATTGTCAAAACGGATCATCAGCCCTCCATCGCCGCGCGGAAGAGATTTGGGCCCGACATAACCTGTATGCCACCTGAAACCGGCAGGATCGCCCCAGTCAGATAGCTGCCGCCTTTGCCGCAAAGAAACTGCATACATCCTGCAATGTCCTCTTCACGGCCCACGCGGCCCAATGGCACATCGTGACCAACCTTTTTGCGCATATCCTCATCGGCTGTCGCAAAAGCAGTCATGCGGCTGACGAACGGCCCCGGCGCGAGCGCGTTGACCGTCACGTGGTAGCCCGCAAGTTCCTTTCCCATGATCTTGGTCATGTGCAGAACTGCGGCTTTCGAAGCCGCATAGCTGTAGGCGCCGTCGCCAAGGGCGGCGTCCCCCATGACGGAACCGACATTGACCACCCGCGCAGGGTCATCGGGCGTTGCGGTTTGCATGAGCATCGGGAGGAGCTTTTGCGTCAGGTGAAAAAGCCCTGCGACGTTCACATTCATCACCTTTTCCCAAGCGTGATGCGGGAACTGACCCATAGGCGCCCCCCAAGTAATGCCAGCATTATTCATCAGAATATGCAACGTGTCGGTCCGTTTGCCGATCTCAGTGACAAGGGCATCTACGCCTTCCTCACTGCCCACGTCACCGCCAAAACCTTCGCAACTGCCCTTGAGGCCGAGCGCGTTCAGTTCTGTCGCAACCGCCTGACACGCGTCTTCCTTGCGGGAGGCTATGTAGACCTTGGCGCCCGCAGCCAGCAGTCCTTCTGCGGCCATGCGCCCGATTCCAGTGGCGCCGCCAGTTACCAAGGCCACCTTGTCGTTCAGTGAAAACAGTGCATCAGGGGTCATTCTTAGTCCTTATTCAGAAGCCACGCAAAGCGGCCACTTTGCCCGCATGGTAGCCATAGTCGCCCAGCCATTCAGCCGCGACCCGGGCGCGTTTCATGTAAAACCCCATGTCGTAAGCATCGGTCATCCCAATCCCACCATGCATTTGCACGCCTTCCTTGACTGCAAGTTCCGCGGTTTTCGTGGCCCGCGCTTTGGCGAGCGAGACGGCAAGCGTGGCTTCAGCCGCATTCTCGTCAAGCATTCGCCCTGCATTTGTGATCGCGGATGCTGTCACCTCGGCCTCACACCACAGATGCGCCGCGCGATGTTGGAGCGCCTGGAAAGCGCCGATCGGCACACCAAACTGCTTGCGCTCTTTCAGGTAGCCGACAGTCATGTCTAGGGCGCCAGCAGCAAGACCGGCCATTTCAGCTGCAAGCGCGGCCTGGCCTGCTTCGAGCGCGGGTTTAAGAACCGTCATTGCGTCATCGACCTGCCCCAAAACGTCGTCACCTGTGGCTGCCACGTCTTCAAACGTGATGCGGGCAGCATCACGGCTGTCGATAAGATCCATCGGATCGCGGTTGATCCCGTCCCGGTTGGCGGGCAGATCGAACAGCGTCAACCCCTCATCCGTTTTGGCAAGCACCAGCAGCCGATCGGCGGCCATGCCATCGCAAGCGAAGGTCTTTGTGCCGCTCAATCGAAAGCCGTTGCCGTCTGGTGTCGCAGCAAGCTCGGCAGCGTCAGGCTCATGCTTGGAGGTTTCATCCACGGCCAGCGCATAGATCACCTGACCCTCAGCTATCTTGCGCAACGCATCGCTGGCCCGGTCATCTGCCACCTGCCGCAGAGCGGTCGCGGCCATGACAGCCGTGCTCAAAAACGGGGATGAGACCAGCGTCTTACCCATTTCCTCAGCAAGGATTCCGGCAGCCGCATGCCCCATGTCCGAACCACCTGCGCTTTCCGGCACAAGAACTCCGGTCCAGCCCAACTCGGCCATCTGGCTCCACAATTCGGCGTCATACGTGCGGCACTCGTCCCGCATCTTGCGCAGATGCCCGATGGGGGCCGCGTCATCGAGAAAGCTGCGCGCCGCATCGGCCAGCATCACCTCGTCTTCGGTCTTTTGAAGCGACGTCATCCCGGCAACTCCAACACACGCCTTGAGATAATGGACAGCATGACCTCGGATGTCCCGCCCTCGATGGAATTGGCCTTCGTGCGCAGCCAGTCAGACGGCAAGCCGTCATGCCCGTCCCAGGCCAATGCATCAGAGCCGCCGCCCTCCATCATTAACTCATGCCGACGCTTGTTGAGCTCGGTTCCGTAGTATTTCAACATGGCCGAGGCGTCGCCGATCGGCTGCGTTTCGGCCTGATCCTTGTAGCGTTCGAGCGTCAGCGCCATAGCGAGGCTGTCGACTTCGCACTCCATTGCTGCAGCGCGCCGATCCGCCGTATCGAGCCCATGCGCCATCTCAGCCAGCACCGCACCAACAGGACGTCCGCCAAGAAGGCCGCCGCCACCGCCTGAAATCATCTCGCGTTCATGCGTGAGCAGATACTTCGCCACATCCCAACCTCTGTTTTCATCGCCGACGCGCTGATGGCGCGGCGTGCGCACGTTGTCAAAGAACGTCTCGCAAAATGGCGACTTGCCCGAGATCAGGCGGATCGGTCGCGTGCTCACGCCTTCCGTCGACATATCGATCAGGATGAAAGAGATGCCCTTGTGTTTGGGCGCATCTTTGTCTGTGCGGACCAGCGCGAAGATCCAGTCGGCCTTGTCGGCATAAGAGGTCCAGACTTTCTGCCCGTTGACCAAATAATGATCGCTGTCGATCTCGGCCTTGGTCTGAACGCTGGCCAGATCGCTGCCTGCGCCGGGCTCCGAATAGCCCTGACACCAGCGCACCTCACCACGGGCAATCGGCGGAAGATACTCCAGCTTTTGTTCATGTGTCCCAAAATGCAAAAGGGCAGGTCCCAGCATCCAGATCCCAAAGCTTTCCAGCGGCGACCGCGCGTTGATCCGCGCCATCTCTTCCTTGAGGATCTTGTCTTGTGCACGGCTAAGCCCACCACCACCGTACGCTTCGGGCCAGCTCGGGACCGTCCAACCCTTGGCCGCCATTCTGTCCAGCCAGATCCGCTGCGCATCAGACGTGAATTTCCAGCGTTTCCCGCCCCAGCAAATCGTCTCTTCGGTCACCTGACCATCGCGCATCTCTTCTGGGCAGTTGATGTCCAACCACGCACGCATCTCGGCGCGGAATGCTGCCAAATCGTCCATGGCTTGCCTCCCTCATAGCTCATGGCACTTGCCGTAACGTCCACCCGCCAGACGGGTTTACACGGACAAGCTGTCGCAGGCAGGATTGCGTAAAGCCCGCCATGATGCACCTATGCCGTTGCGTCACCGGGTCAAAGGGAGGATCACGATGAAAGCCATGCTAAGCAACGCCCCCGGCGGACCGGGCACTTTGGAATGGACCGAAACGCAGACACCCGAGCCCAAAAAAGGTGAAGTGCGCGTTGCGGTGAAGGCTGCTGGCGTGAACTTTCCGGACACTTTGATCATCCGCGATCTTTACCAGCTTAAACCGCCACGCCCGTTCGCGCCGGGCGGCGAGGTTGCCGGCGTGGTCGAGGCCGTTGGCGAAGGCTGCGAGACGCTTTCGGTGGGCGATAATGTCATCGCCATGCCGGGCTTCGGCGGCTTTGTCACGCATATATGTGTGCCGGAAATCGCATGCCTGAAAATGCCTGAGGGTATGCCCTTTGATGAGGCGGCCTCCTTCATCTTCACCTACGGCACATCGCATTATGCGCTGAAAGACCGGGCTGCGTTGAAAGCGGGTGAGACACTTTTGATCCTCGGGGCGGCTGGCGGAGTCGGTGCCGCAGCTGTCGAGCTTGGCAAGGCGGCCGGCGCCCGGGTCATCGCGGCAGTATCATCTGAAGACAAGGCCACCTTCTGCACAGAATTGGGCGCCGACGAGACGATCATTTACCCACGCGAGATGGACCGCGACGCACAAAAAACGCTGTCGGGCGAGATCAAGAAAATCGCCGGTCCAAAGGGCGTTCAGGTCGCTTACGACGCCGTGGGGGGTGACTACGCTGAGCCGGTCATACGCTCCATGGGCTGGGGTGGTCGGTTCCTGGTCGTTGGGTTTCCGGCGGGCATTCCCAGCATTCCGCTGAACCTGACGCTTCTGAAGTCCTGCCAGATCGTTGGGGTGTTTTGGGGTGCATCGGTGCGGATGGATCCAGAGGGCCACGCCGCGAACATGGCCGATCTTTTCCGGCTTTATGCGGAAGGAGAGGTCAAACCACGGATCACGGCACGCTTCCCCATGGAAGAAGCTGCAAAAGCGCTCGATCACATTGGGGATCGCAAAGTTTTGGGCAAGGTCGTGCTCACGGTTGATTGATGTCGGCCACCAGACATCGTTCAGCACAGCCTTCATGTATCGCAGGACGCAAGCATTGTGTTTTGGACTTCGGGCGGCATCGGCAGGCTCTGCCGCGTCTTCTAAAGACCTTCCAGATGGCTGGTGTCATTGAATCCGCGCACGACCATCCGCCCGTCCTGTATCACCAACCGACTGATCGACCCATTGGCGGCTCCGTGAAAGGCGAAGGGTTCCGAATTTGTTGCAATCGCCATGGCTGCTCCGATCACACCACCATGAACAAAGACCGCAATGCGCTCATCGCTATGGGCTGCCGCCAACCGCAAGAGCCCTCGCCGCACGCGTCCAAAGAATGCCGCTCGCGTTTCAGCACCCGGAATGGCCGCCCAATCCTGCGTTTCGATAACCTTGTGATAGGTCGGATCGCCCTCGGCCGCCTTGATCCGATAAAGTCCGCGATCCCAATCGCCCAAATGCACTTCGTGCAGGTCCGGATCCTCGATCGGTGTTATGCCAAGATGTCCCGCAAGTGGGGCTGCCGTCTGATGGGTCCGCCGCAACTTCGTCACGTAAAGCGCTGCAAAATTGTCCTTTTTCAGCCGTGCAGCGACGGCTTTGGCTTGCCTTTCGCCCTGCGGATGAAGCGCAGGATCACCGTGCCCGTCCTTATCCGCAAAATCCACACCGGGCCGCGCCGGTTCACTTTCACCGTGCCGAATCAGCAAAAGATCCGCCGACCCTTCGGGTGGTGCATAGACCGGTTGTCTGTACTCTGTCATCGCGCATCCTCTTTTTCTTCCGCTTAATTCAAGGAGCCCCTCCATGTCCAACCGTCAAATCGTTGTCGAAACCTTGCCCACGGGTGAGTTGACCGAAGGTCATTTCAAGCTGAAGAACGCCGCAATGCCGGAACCGGACGATGGTGACGTTCTGTTGCGCACAATTCTGATGAGCATTGATGCAGCCAACCGCGCCTGGATGCAGGGGGCCACCTATCGCGCCGCGATCAATCCCGGCGATCCGATGCCGACCTATGCCATTTGCGAGGTGATGCAGTCCAATTCCCCGCGCGTCGCGGTTGGGGACATTGTGGGTGCCGAGGCCGTCTGGACAGAGTATCTGACGGCACCTGCGCACAAGGTTCAAAAGATGCCCAAAGTTCCGCGATTAGAAAATCTATTGTCTGTCTTCGGAATTGCCGGCCTGACCGCCTTCCACGGTCTTGTTGGCGTGGGTCAGCCCATTACCGGTGAAACGCTTGTGGTATCTGCTGCGGCCGGTTCTGTCGGCGGCTTTGTGGGTCAGATTGGCAAAGCGCTTGGCCTGCGGGTCGTGGGCATCGCGGGTGGGCCCGAAAAATGCGCTTATGCAACGGAAGAATTGGGCTTCGACGCCTGCATTGACTACCGAGCTTCCGGCATGTTCAAAGCGCTCAAGGCCGCCTGCCCCGATGGGGTCGATATCTACTTCGACAATGTTGGCGGCCCCATTCTTGAGACCACGCTTGCCCTTATGAATGAACGCGGACGGGTCGTCTGTTGTGGGGCTATCAGCCAGTACGAAACCGACACCCCGACAGGTCCCCGCAACCTGCCGGGACTCGTCGTGACAAAGCGTCTGCGGATGGAAGGATTCATCGTTTTGGACTACGTTGCAGACAATCCGAAAGCCCTGCGCGCGCTCCAGCAATGGGTGCAAAGCGGTCAGATCAAGACGCGCGAGGATGTCGTGGAAGGCCTTGAAAACGCTCCAAAAGCGCTGATTGGACTTTTGCATGGAGACAATACGGGTAAGCGGTTGGTTCGTGTCGGTGGAGATCCAGCCTGATGGCTGAGATCGACGACGCCAAGGCGGCAATGGAAGCGCAGATCGGCGAGGAAGTGGGTGTGGCGAACTGGATCACGGTTGATCAGGCCATGATAGACCAATTTGCCGACGTGACCCATGACCATCAATGGATCCATATCGATCCGGCTCGCGCTGCCGCCGAGACACCCTTTGGCGGCGCTATCGCCCATGGCTTCCTGACGCTCAGCCTCGCGAGCCGGTTTGCCTATGATTGTTTTGATCTGGCGCCAGGGCAGACCATGGGCGTGAACTACGGTTTCAACAAGCTGCGGTTTCTCAATCCGGTGCAGGCGGGATCGCGCCTACGCGGTCGCTTCACGCTCAAAGCGGTCACGCAGCGGAACGCAACAGATCTTCTACGCGAGACGCAACTAAAAATTGAAATAGAGGGTAGCGACACCCCAGCACTTGTTGCAGATTGGCTGGGGCTGGCAGTTTTTGCACAGAAAGACGCCTGAGACTGGACAGTGATGCACGGCGTTGGATAGTACATCGGACCAAAGGTAAGAGAATCCAATGACTTCCATCCTCGTGCTGAATGGTCCGAACCTCAACCTGCTGGGGCAACGTGAACCTGGCATCTACGGGGCCATAACCCTGCCCGAGATTGAAGTGATGTGCCGCGCACGTGCGGATCTTCTTGGTGTGTTGGTGGAATTTGACCAGTCGAACCACGAAGGTGTTCTGGTCGACCGTATCCAGGAGAGCGTGGGCAAGGTCGACGGGCTTGTACTGAACGCGGGCGCTTTTACGCATACCTCGATTGCGTTGCGTGATGCGATTGCAGCCACGGCGATTCCGACGATAGAATTGCACATTAGTAATGTGCACGCGCGTGAAGAGTTTCGGCATTTCAGCTATATTGCAGCGGTATCAGTAGGTTTGATCTGTGGACTGGGACCCGCAGGATACCCGTTGGCAATCGAAGCAATGGCCACGCATTTGACTTCTGAGGGCGCATGAGAAGCTATCTTCATTTCCTGGCCAATTGTCAGTCGTTAGAGCTGCTCTGGGACAAGCATTGCGCCAAAATGAACGACTATGGGTTTGACCGACTGATCTATGGCTTCACGCGCTATCGCTCAGGCACCTCGCTTGGTGATCCCGAGGATTTCATCATCCTGACCAATCATTCCAAAGAATATACAGACGTTTTCCTAGACGAAGGGGGCTATCACCAAGCTCCAATGGTTCGCTGGGCCCTTGAGAACGAAGGCGCTTGTAGTTGGGGTATTCTGGGTCAGATGGCCGATGGCAGCGCACTGAGTGACGGGGAGCGTAAGGTTTATGATTTTAATCAGAAAATGAACGTGACGGCGGGTTACACAATCAGCTTCAAATCCGTTTCGGCCAGATCAAAGGGGGCCATCGCCCTGACCGCCAAACCCGGGCTTGGTCAGGATGACGTCGACCAGATCTGGGAAGAACATGGGCGCGACATTCACCTCATCAACAATATTGCGCATCTGAAGATCCTCACCCTGCCTTACCAGCATCCGGGACGCGCCCTGACAAAGCGCCAGCGTGAAGCCCTGCAATGGGTAGGCGATGGCAAGACGATGCAAGATATTGCCGTGTTGATGGGGCTGACATCAGCCACGGTTGAAAAACATCTGCGCCTCGCCCGTGAGGCGCTGGCCGTGGAAACGACGGCACAAGCGGTCCTGAAAGCCGCTTTTGCCAACCAGATGTTTATCCTCGAAGCGTAAGAATGTTGCGTCGCGACGTTGCGACGACATTTTCGCGCCGTTACGTCGCTTCCGTCAAAAAATAATAATTTTTCGCGAGGTAAGGAATCCCGGACTTCCTTAATCGGGCGTTAAGCATCATTCTGAGCGAGTTCCGTGAGTGGTGGCTTTAGCCAGGGAACATTCGGACAGGACCCCTCGTGATTTCGAGGCTCTCCTCGCCGACCGGTTATCCGGACCCGGCTCACCCGTGTATTGTTCAGCGTGGTGGGTCGGACTTGCAGGGAAGGTGTTAATGTCTCATCCCCGTGGCGACGCGCCCTGCGACAGAAACGGAGCTGCTTTGGGGGCAGCTCCGTTTTTCATTTCTGTGGCAGATCATCCAAAATATGATCGGTCGCCTGACGGATTTCGGCCGCCATGTCGGGCGCAAGCGCTGAATGGGTGGTGCCAGGCATGATCTTCAGAAACGCGGCGGGCCAGAACTTTGCCAGATCCCAGGCGCCTCGCAGCGGGCAAGACGGATCAAAGCGACTGTGGATCATTCGGCAGGGAATATGCGCAATTTGGCCCACGTTCTTGAGCAGTTGATTGTCGGTCATCCACGCATTGTGGGAAAAGTAATGTGTGACGATCCGCGCAAAGCCCAGTCGAAAGAGCGGATCGGCATATCGCGAACCCGGATTTGAGATATCGCCGCCAAAGATCGCCGTTTCCCATTGGCACCAAGCATCAGCAGCGCCCTGCGCGTGTTCTGGGGTGCGAAGTTGGGCCGCATAAGCCCGGACCCGATCCTCGGTCACGGCTGGATCCATGTCGATTTCGGGAACTTGGGCGCAGAAAACGTCATAAGCTTCCGGAAAGATGTTGCCGATGTCACCATAAAGCCAGCGCACATCCCGCTTGGCCGTCGTTGCCACACCGGCCAGAACCATGGCGCGGACATGCGCGGGATAGGTTTGGGCATAGGCCATCGCCAGCGTGCTGCCCCAGGATCCGCCAAAGATGACCCAGGTCTCAATACCGAGATGCATCCGCAGCCGTTCGATATCATCGATCAATTCGACGGTCGTGTTGTGGTCAAGTGCGGACAGATCATGGGCAGCCTTGGGCAGGCTTTTGCCGCAGCCGCGTTGATCCAGCAGCATGACGCGATAGCGCGTGAGATCGAAAAGATCATAGTGGTTAGGTGTGCAACCAGATCCGGGACCACCATGCAAAACAAGCGCATCGACCCCCTGCCCGGCCTGTTCGAACCAAAGCTGATGACCGTCGCCAACATCAAGCATGGATTCCTCCAATTGAAAACGGCGCGCCTCAATAGACACGCCGTTCACATTCGATTGCAAGGGGTTGCTTAGCCCTGCGCGGCCTTTGCGACTTCGGCCGCGAAGTCTTCCTTTTCGACCTCGATGCCTTCACCTACTTCCAAACGCACAAAACCTGTGATCGTAGCACCCGCTTCTTCCGCTGCCTTGCCAACGGTCAGATCGGGATTGACCACGAAGGACTGGTTCAAAAGCGTGCTTTCGGCCACGAATTTCTTCATGCGCCCGACGATCATCTTTTCGATGACCTGCTCGGGCTTGCCGGATTCGCGCGCGATATCCATCTGAACCTGCTTTTCCTTCTCGACGACGGCCGGATCTAGATCAGCCTCCGACAAAGCGGCAGGGTTCACAGCGGCGATATGCATGGCAACCTGCTTGCCAAGCGCTTCGTCGCCTCCATCCATGGCGACCAGAACACCGATCTTGCCCATACCCGCTGTTGCGGCGTTGTGGACATAGGACACAACCGTCCCGCCAGAGATCTTCCGCATCCGGCGCAGGGTCATATTCTCACCTATCGTCGCGATCTTGTCCGTCACGGTGTCAGCGACCGACTTGCCACCGAGATCTGCGGCAGACAACGCCTCGACATCGTCAACGCCCAGGGCCGCATTGGCAATGCCACCGACCATATCCTGGAATTCGGCGTTCTTTGCGACGAAATCAGTTTCTGAGTTCACTTCGACAGCCACCCCGGTGATGCCGTCGACCACAACGGCCACAAGACCCTCTGCGGCTGTACGGCCTGACTTTTTGGCGGCTTTTGCCAAACCCTTTGTGCGCAGCCAATCCACTGCCGCTTCCATGTCGCCGTCGGTTTCTGTTAGCGCCTTTTTCGCGTCCATCATGCCTGCGCCGGTGCTATCGCGCAGTTCTTTCACCATGCTAGCGGTGATTGCCATCTCGGCTCTCCTCGATGTCTTTTGGTTTTGGGATGGTCTGCACCGCCCCGTACTTCAGATCTGTGACAGGCTTCAGCTTTCGGCCGGGGCTTCTTCGGCTGCAGCCGCTTCATCTGCTGCCGGCGCTTCGTCCGCTGCTGGTGCATCCTCGGCCAACGCGTCTTCCACGGGAGCTTCTTCCATTGCGCCCAGGTCGACGCCGGCCGCGCCCAGTTGCGCGCTCATCCCGTCAAGGGCTGCGCGAGAGGCCAGATCGCAATAAAGCGAAATCGCCCGCGCTGCATCGTCATTGCCGGGAATGATATAGTCGATCCCGTCAGGCGAGCAATTGGTGTCCACCACGGCCACGACGGGGATACCCAGCTTATTTGCTTCGGCCACGGCCAGCGCTTCTTTCTTGACGTCGATCACAAAAAGAAGATCCGGACGGCCACCCATTTCGCGGATCCCGCCAAGCGATGCCTGCAGCTTGCCTTGGTCACGCTCCATGCCCAGACGCTCTTTCTTTGTCAGGCCCTCGAAGCCACCTTCGGCTTGTTCGTCAATGGCCTTAAGGCGGTTGATCGATTGGGAGACCGTCTGCCAGTTGGTCAGCGTCCCGCCCAGCCAGCGGTGGTTCATGTAGTATTGGGCGCATTTCTCAGCAGCGTCTGCAACAGGCTGAGAAGCCTGACGTTTGGTGCCGACAAAGAGGATGCTGCCACCCTTTGCTACGGTATCGCGAATGACCTGCAACGCCTGATCCAGCATTGGGACGGTTTGCGTCAGGTCCATGATGTGAATGCCGTTGCGTGCGCCATAGATAAAGGGCGCCATACGAGGGTTCCAGCGCTGTGTCTGGTGACCAAAGTGAACGCCAGCTTCCAAAAGCTGACGCATGGAGAAATCAGGCAATGCCATGCGTTTCATTCCTTTCCGGTTTCGTACCTTGTCGGGGCTATCGACGCAGATGCGCCAACCGGTGGACATTTGGGGATGTGTCCCCCAAGGGCCCGAACCTCGACTGTGAAGTGCGCGCGATATAGGATGCAGCCGCAGAAATGGCAAGAGCCTATTGCGGATTGGTGCCGCGCTTATGCCCGGCCCGCACGATTGCTTCGCTTGCCGCGGCCAATGCCTTGCGGTTTTCATAATCGGCAACGCGTAACGGCGGGTGATAGACTACCTTAATCTGTCCCTGCTTCAGACGGGCAAGCGTTTCCATAAGATGCGGACCAAAGCCCATACCCCCCCACCAACCATAGCGCCGCGGGTCCACATCAGCCGGCGTGCGGTAGCTGACGCTCACGGGTTGAACGCTGATCCTGTCCTTGAGCGCTGGCGCGAAAAACGCGGCAAAAAGCGTGCTTCTAAAGGGCAAGACCCGCAATCCGTCCGTGCTGGTCCCTTCAGGAAAAAACAATAGCTTATGGCCCGCTAAAAGCCGTTCCTCGAACAGGACGGTCTGGGTTTTGGCCTCTTTCGGATCGCGGGTGATAAAGACAGTTCCGACCCCTCGCGCGAGATGCCCGATGCCAATCCAACCGGCCACTTCGGACTTCGAGACAAAGTAAATGCGCTTTGAGGCATTGAGCGCGAAGATATCCAGCCAGCTCGAGTGATTGGCGACAACGGCTCCGTCCTGCGTCATCGGACTGCCCTCAACCCTAAGACCCAAACCTATGATGCGCAGGGCATTTCGGCAAACAAAGCAAGTGATATGCGGTGTAACTGGGCGCCGGATCCCGAAAAGCGGCGCCTCGAACAAGCGAATGATCATAAGAAGCAAAAAACAGGGCAGGATAAGAAGGATTAGCCCGCCACCGCGCAATCCGACCAGCGCCCAACCAAGCGCGCCCCATTTTTCCGGTGGCGGGATGTCATCGCTTTGCCATGTCATGCTCATGCAGCGTCGGATCCGGCATAGATCCGCACTTGGCGTTGGTTCATGTTGGCCGTGTCCATGACCAGACAGACATCGGTGGTGTTGAAGGCATGATCGATATAGGCCCCCTGCCCCACCACACCGCCAAGGCGCAGATAGGCTTTGATCAATGCAGGGATTTGGCGCATTGCCTTGCGTCGATCAATCTGGTCTTTCGGCAAGATGTTCATGTCACGCGCATGACTGGATAGAGCGATCGGACGCAGCCCTTCGGGCGCGAGGTGCCTGTGATGCAAAAGGGACAGCGCTCCCGCCAACCGGTCAATGTCGGTTCCGTGAAAGCTCGCGACGCCGAACAGGACTTCTATCTCATGCTCTGCCACATACTCGGCAAGCCCCATCCAAAGGTGATACATCGCCGTCCCGCCGCGGTAAGCCGCATGAAGACACGACCTCCCTAGTTCCAGCAGTTTGCGACCTGATCCAGTCAGTTGCGAAAGGTTGTATTCATCCGCCGAATAGAATTGGCCCGCCTTGACCGCCTGATCCGATCGCAGCAGCCGGTACACCCCGACAACACGGCCCGCACTGTCATCAAAAAGTAGCATATGGTCGAAGAACGGATCGAACCTGTCCCGCTCGAGCCGAGCCTCGTGATCGACCAGCGCCCCGCCGCCCTTCAACTCTTCCACGAAGACCTCGTATCGCAGTCGTTGCGCCGCGCGCAGGTCCTCCTCGGTCGAGGCCATCGCAATGCGGAATGAAGGAGAAGCGGTTGAGATCATGGCTGGGCAGTTAAGTAATGTGCCTTGTTTTGGCAAAGAAAAACCGATTTGGCCTCGTTCGGCATTCTTTCGTTAACCTTTCAACAACTATATCGTTTCATCAAAAACCGGGAGCAAAGCGATGCGGGTGCTGTCAATGACGATCTTGCCTTCCTCTCGGAAGTTAACGGTTACCCTCGCCCCGATATTGCTTTGGACCTGACCAATCCCCCATTCCGCACGATCGGGATGGCGCACCAGCATACCAGGGGCCAGTATCGCATTGAGATCTTCCATAGGACACAACCCCGCGGCAGGAGAGAATTGAATGGCACAAAATGACGCGACCCTCGCAGCCCTGATTGGAAGCCGCATCTGCCATGACCTGATATCGCCGATCGGGGCGATCAACAATGGTCTCGAATTGCTGGGCATGACGATGAAGGACAGCGGGCCGGAGCTGGACCTGATCTCGGAAAGTGTGCGCAATGCCAGCGCACGTATTCGGTTCTTTCGCCTCGCCTTCGGCGGCGGCGGTGATCAGCAGCTTGGCCGGGGTGAGATTGCCGGCGTGCTGGACGACTTCACCCATGGTGGACGTGTCTCGATCAGCTACCACCCGACCGGAGCTTACTCGCGCACCGAAATGCGGATGATTTTTCTGGCCATTTTAAGCATCGAAAGCGCGCTGGCCTATGGTGGCGAGATTTCGGTTGACGAAACCAACAACAGCTGGACGCTGATCGGCAGGGGCGAAAAGCTGAATGTCGACCAGACCCACTGGAACCTACTCGCAAGCCCCGCCTCCGAAATCACCATCCCCCCATCGCATGTGCAATTCGCCATGTTGCCTATCGTTGCGTCAGAAGCAGGACGCCGAACGATCGTCGCCATCGACGAGACAACAGTCCGGATCAGCTTTTAACTGCGGGTCGTCCCGTCACCGCGGACGAGATATTTGAAGCTTGTTAACTGTGGTGCCCCAACAGGTCCACGCGCATGCATCTTGCCCGTCGCGATACCGATTTCGGCACCCATCCCGAACTCACCGCCATCGGCAAACTGAGTCGACGCATTGTGCATGAGGATTGCGCTATCGAGACGTGATATGAAATATGCCGCAGCCTGATCATCCTCGGTCATGATGCAGTCGGTATGGTTCGAGCCGTATTGGCGTATATGCGCAATGGCAGCATCAATGTCATCCACCACTCGCGCTGCTATGATCATGTCGAGGTATTCGCGCCCCCAATCCTCTTCGCTGGCCCGCGCCGTACCCGCGATCACTGACAACGTGGCGCCAGCCCGAACCTCGACGCCTGCATCTATCAGCGCACGCACGAGACCCTGTCCAATAGAGTCGGCCACGTCCTTGTGGATCAATAGACATTCTACGGCCCCGCAAATGCCTGTCCTCCGGGTCTTGGCGTTCATCACGACCTTCAGCGTCCTTTGCGGATCAGCGTCTTTGTCGACGTAAATGTGCACGATCCCTTCTAGATGTGCGAAAACCGGAACGCGCGCTTCACGCTGCACCAGGCCAACAAGTCCCTTGCCACCGCGCGGCACAATCACGTCGATATGGTCCGTCATTGTCAGCATCTCGCTGACTGCCGCACGATCCCGTGTTGGTACGAGCTGAATCGCATCCCTAGGCAGCCCGGCGCTGCGCAGCCCCTCGACAAGGCAGGCATAGATCGCCTTCGAGGAGTTAAAGCTTTCAGATCCACCCCGCAATATAACCGCATTGCCCGCCTTTAGGCACAGCGCCCCCGCATCTGCAGTGACATTCGGGCGACTTTCATAAATCACGCCGATCACACCCAAAGGCGTTCGCACCCGCTGAATGTTGAGACCGGAGGGTTGATCCCAGTCTTCCAGTACCTGACCCACCGGATCGGGCTGCTCTGCAACGCTGCGCAGACCGTCCACCATGCCCTGGATGCGATCTTCGGTCAGCTTGAGCCGGTCCTTCATCGCATCTGACAGACCTTTTTCGCGAGCAAAGTCCATGTCCCTAGCATTGGCCGCAACGATATCAGAGCGCTTATCCCAGACGGCATCAGCTGCATCCAGGAGCGCCGCGCGCTTCTTCTCTGCACTCGCAAAGGCCAAATCTTCCGACGCCGCCTTTGCGCGTGCCCCCAGATCGGCCATCAATACGGGGATTTCATCAAGATCTTTCATCCGATTGTCCTCATATGCTTCGGCTCAAAGTGCCATATCATCGCGGTGGATCAAAGCCGCCCGGCCCGGATAGCCTAAAAGCGCCTCGATCTCAGTGCTGTGGTGACCTTTGATCGCGTCGGTTTCATCCGCCGTGTAGCGACTGAGACCAAGGCCAAGCTGCCGACCATCAGGCGCCGTGATGGCCACCGGATCGCCACGACCAAAAGCACCTGAAACTGCATGAACACCGGCGGGTAAAAGACTGTTTCCCCTGGACAAAGCTGCAACTGCGCCATCATCCAGAACAATCGCACCAAGCGGTTTCATCGCCGCAATCCAGCGCTTGCGTGCGGTCTGCGGATCCAGCGTGGCTGCGAACCAAGTCGCCGGGGCCCCTTCATCGAGGGCGCGCAGCGGACGCAAGGCAGCGCCATGGCAGATCACCATCTGGCAGCCTGCCGCGGTTGCCGTCTTGGCCGCCATCAGCTTGGTTTTCATCCCCCCCTTGGACAGGCCCGAACCGGCATCGCCCGCCATCGCTTCGATTTCGGGCGTGATTTCATCAATGACATCAAATCGCTTGGCCGCCGGATCTTCTGCAGGATTTCCAGAATAAAATCCATCCACATCAGAGAGCAACACAAGCGTATCCGCCCCGATCGTCGCTGCGATCTGCGCCGCCAGCCTGTCATTGTCGCCAAAGCGGATTTCGTCCGTCGCAACAGTGTCGTTTTCATTGACGATGGGCAAAACACCAAAGCTCAACAATTGTTCCAGCGTCGCCCGCGAATTCAGATAGCGTCGGCGGTCACGACTGTCCTCTAGGGTCATAAGAACCTGGGCTGTCGTAATCCCATGTGGGGCCAGCGCCGTTTCATAGGCCCGCGCAAGCTGGATCTGACCAACAGCCGCCGCCGCTTGCGATTGTTCGAGCGCAAGATCACTTGGCGGCAAGCCCAGGACCCCCCGGCCCAAAGCGATGGAGCCGGACGACACGAGCACGACCTGCACGCCCGAACTGCGCCTTTGCGCGACGTCCTCGGCCAGTGCCGTCAGCCAGTCTTGTCGCAGCGCGCCTGTGTCCCGATCGACCAACAGGGCCGATCCTATCTTTACAACAAGCCGCCGTGCTGTTGTCAGGGACGCCACGGTGCGGCCTCTTCGGCTTCAGTGGCGTGATCCACATCGATCTCGCGGCGCAGAGCGCGCAAAACCTCTGTCACGCCTTCCCCTGCCACGCCTGACATCTGCAGAACCGGCCCCGCCACCGCTACGAGTGTCTTTGCTTGATCCGCTGCCAGGTCCGCGCCAAGCGCATCGACTTTATTCAGGACCGTAACACGCGGCTTTTCCGCCAGCGCTCCGCCATAGGCTTCAAGCTCGTTGATTATCGTTTGATAGTCCGCCGCTACATCATCTGCCGTGCCGTCAACCAAATGAAGCAGGACCGAGCATCTCTCCACATGGCCCAGAAATCTATCGCCGATTCCGCGCCCCTCGCTTGCCCCTTCAATCAGGCCGGGAATATCTGCCACGACAAACTCGGTCCCATCCACGCCGACAACACCCAGATTGGGATGCAAAGTGGTAAAGGGGTAATCGGCGATCTTCGGACGCGCATTCGATGTCGCCGCCAGGAATGTTGACTTGCCCGCGTTGGGCAGACCGAGCAGTCCCACATCAGCGATGAGTTTCAGACGCAGCCAAAGCGTCCTCTCGACACCCTCCTGCCCTGGATTGGCCCGGCGGGGCGCCTGATTGGTCGAAGACTTGAAATGCAGGTTTCCAAAGCCGCCATTGCCACCCCGAGCCAGTTCAACCTGCGCGCCGACTTCGGTCAGATCGGCGATCAACGTTTCCTGGTCCTCGTCCAGGATCTCGGTCCCGACCGGCACGCGCAGCACAACATCACCGCCGTCCTTGCCGGTGCGCTGACGTCCCATGCCCGGCTGACCGTTCTTGGCAAAGAAATGCTGTTGGTAGCGAAAGTCGATCAGGGTGTTTAGCCCTTCGACTGCCTCCGCCCAAACCGATCCGCCTGTGCCACCGTCGCCACCATCCGGGCCACCATATTCAATATACTTTTCGCGCCGAAAGGACACGCAACCGCCGCCACCGCCGCCCGAGCGGATGTAGACCTTTGCCAGATCAAGAAACTTCATGGATGCGTCCTAGCGCGGGTGACTTACCCCCGCAATCAGAGTTTGCGCAAATAGGTCCATGTAGGCACGTTGGCATCGCGCGCGACCGAATAGCTTTCGGCGTCGCCCAGATATTCAAACCCACAATGCGTCAGGACCTTGGCCGAGGCGAGATTGTCCTGAAAGACCGACGCGAACATAGTCGCATTCTCAAACGGGTTGGCATTTACCAAGGCCTGAACGGCATCCGACGCGAGACCTGTGTTCCAGTCGGGCGGCGCCACCCAATAGCCGACCTCGCACTGGTTTCGGTCCATCCGCTCCAGCGAGATCAGGCCCATCACCTCAGACCCGCCGGTCTTGGTGCCGTCCATCACCCAGACATCTTCGTCGCGCACATCTTTCATGGCGCGGGTGACAAAATCTTCGGTCATGCCCGGCGGAACGGGATGTGGGATCGAAGTTGTCATGCGCGCCACGCGCTTGTCGCTGGCATAATGCTCGATCAAGCCCTGATCTGACTTCCGAAGCGGGCGCAGGTCAAAACGGTCCGTTTCAATCACAGGTTGGGCAACGATTTTTCCCATTTCCATCGTCATGTCCCTCCTCCGAACACTACAAACAGAACAGACGCGACGGTCAGCGCCGCGAGGCTGTACATCAGATAAGGTTCCGCTCGCGTTCCTGCGAGGGTCTGCGCAATTCTATCTCCAGCAAATGTCCAAATTGGGTGGAGAATAAGCTGACAGGCGAGCAATATAGTGGCGATCATTGCTGTTGCGTAAACAGTCGAAGTGCCGGGCGCCACAAAACCAGTAAAGCCCGCAACAATCATCGCCCAAGCCTTTGGGTTGAGCGGGTGGACGATCAGACCAACTGCAAAGCCCGGTGCCTGATCCGCTGACCGCTCTGTAGGCAGGCGCAGGTTTGCGACTTTCCAGGCCAGCCAGATAATATAAGCAGCCGAGGCCCATTTGAGCACTTCAAACACCCAAGGGGCCTCGCTTGACAACTCCATCAAGCCAAAGCCAACAGGCCAGATGATGAACTGCTTTCCAAGGGCAACGCCGGCCATAAACGGCAGCGCGCCGCGAAATCCGTAGCGCGCACCGGTGGCAAGCAGCGCCATATTGGCAGGTCCCGGTGTGCCAACCTGTGAGGCCGCAAACACTGCAAATGATGTGACTGCAACGCTCATGACAAACGCCTCAGATCGCTGGGCAGAAGCCCAAGGATGAGGTCATCGTGCCAGATATTATCGATCAGCGCGGATTCCCGCTCGCGTCCTTCGACGACGAACCCGACCTTCTTATAGGCTGCGACCGCACGTTCATTGAACGCCAGAACACGGCAGGTTAGCCGATGCAGCTTCAACGCATCAAACACATAAGCAGCAAGCACTTGCATGGCTTCGGTCCCGTAGCCTCTGCCAAGTCTTTCTTCTGAAAGAAGGCCAATGGCAATGTAGGCCCGAAGATCCGCGCGGTTGATGCTGTGCAAGCGAACCGCCCCGATCAACGCGCCTTCAGCCTCGATCAACCAAGCATTCGGATCAGTTCCGTGCGCATCGATCCACGCTTTGGCCGCATCCTTAGTAATAGGACGTAGCTGTGCTGGATCCGCTCCGAACATCCGCTGGATCTCGGCCGAATTGCCAAGCGCAAAGCGTGCTTCGACATCTCCGTCAACTACACCCCGCAGCACAACGCGCTGCCCGCGAATACATGGACGGTCCGGATAAGCGCTCATGTTCGGGCCTCCCATGCTGCCTTGCTCAGCACCATGCGTTGAAGCGGCACCGTCTGACCTGTCGAGAGGGGGGTCGCGTCAATCACCTTGGTCGGGACAAAACCCAGCTTTTCCAGCACCCTGGCCGACCCCCTGTTGCCGACCAGATAGCCCGATATCAGATCGGCATCTTCGCGCGCAAAGTATTCGGTGACAATCGCCTCACCAGCCTCTGTCGCAAACCCCTGGCCCCAATACGGCTTGCCAAACCAATAGCCGAGCTGTTCCGCAGTTGAGATAACACCGATCAAGACCCCGTCACGAAGAACGGCAAAATGCATGTCGTCAGACGCGATCTTCCGGAGGAAATCGTCGGCGTCTTTGCGAGTGTAGGGGTGCGGCACGCGCGTGAGCCAACGGGCAACGTCAATGTCGCTCACCAGATCGGTCACCTGGTCCGCATCGCTAGGGTGAAGTTGCCGCAGCTGCAACCGCTTGGTGGTGAAAATGTCGGTCATGGGACCGCTCCAAACCAAATGAAAAGGGGACCGGCGTTTCGGCCGATCCCCTGGTAAATTCTGTACCTGTCTAGGTTCGGCTTACTCGGCGGCCTCCGCCTGCGGGAGCACCGAAATAAATGTGCGGCCTTTAAGACCCTTGTGGAAAGTCACGGCCCCTTCGACCGTCGCAAAGATCGTATGGTCTTTGCCCATGCCGACGCCGTTGCCCGGCCAAAACTTCGTACCGCGCTGCCGCACGATGATGTTTCCGGGAATCGCGGCCTGACCGCCATACAACTTCACACCAAGGCGACGGCCCGCGGAGTCGCGACCGTTCCGGGATGAACCGCCTGCTTTTTTATGTGCCATGCGTCTCTCTCCTTAGCCGTTGGCCAGTTCTTTGGCCTGGTCGATCCAGCCTTCACGCTCGATCCGGCCTTTGAACGACAGTTTCTCGTCCATAGCAGCAACGTCCTCTTCGGTCCATGCTGCAATCTGCGCGAAGGTGGTGACACCGGCCTCCAGCAGTTTTTTCTCAAGCGCAGGGCCAACACCGGATAACTTCTTGAGATCATCTGCAGCAGCGCCAGCCGCAGGTGCCTCGGATTTGGGTGCTTCGGCCTTCGCCTCTTTTTTAGGTGCGGCCTTCTTTGCGGTTTCTGCGGCTGGTGCCGCTTCAAAACCTGCGCCACCAACGGCAGCCATCACGCCGGACTTCGCTGCGCCGGACGCGAGGATGTCTGTGATCTTGACCAGCGTCAGCTTCTGACGGTGGCCCTTTGTGCGCTTCGACGAATGCTTCCTGCGGCGCTTCACAAAGTTGATGACCTTCTCGCCCTTGATCTGGTCAATGACTTCGGCCTGGACGCCCGCATCCGCCACAAGTGGGGCGCCAACGATCGGATTGTCGCCGCCCAGCATAAGAATGTCGTTGAATTGAACCTTATCGCCCGCAGCAGCTGCCAGTTTCTCGACGCGAAGCATATCGCCCGCTTGAACCTTGTACTGCTTGCCGCCGGTCTTCAGAACCGCGAACATCGCTTCTTCCTTTGTGTCCCGCGTTCTATGGCCACCCAATGGGTGTTTTGACCTTTGGCCGCCTCGAACAGCGCGCCCGATCGGGCGAGGTGAATCAAAAAAGATCGGAGTGTTCCGATCAGATGCGCGCTTATCTGCACAATGCCCAGGCCTGTCAACCCTGCCCTGTTATATCTCGTCTTCTGTCAGAAAAAGCGCCGCCGCCTGACCAAGAGCAAAAGATATATCCTCATAAGCCGCGCCATACGCCTCGAATATCGCGCGGTTCAGCCGCTGTCCGACATCCGTTTTACAGAACGCGAGATAGGTCTCGATGTCCTGGTCTTCCATAGGGGAAAGGGCAAGCGTTACGTAAGCCTGCAACCACGATACGATATCCGCACGATAAGCCGGTTCGCTGGCCCAGGTGTCAGAAAGCATATCCTCTTCGCTCAAACCCTCCATGCCGCCAGCAACGAGGCCTTGCGCGAAGCGGAGATCGGATTGCAGGGCATTCTGCACGTTTAACTCTACAAGATCGTTGATTTCGATGTAGCGCGACACATACATCAGTGGCGGATTTTCCTCGGCGATCCGCCGGGCTGCGGCCTCCACATCCGGATCCATGAAGGCGCTGCGGGCATCGACTTCAAGCTGGATAATCCATTGTCCCAGATCGGATTCCAGGAACATGAGGGCCGCTTCGACATCTGTCCCGATGTAGTGATCCGACAAATGACTGCTTATGAGCGCCTTCAGCCGCATCGGAGAATAGATCTGACGAGCCTGTTGCAACCAAACTGAACCTCCCGCCCCGCCCAGCATGTCCGCGTCAAGGTCTTTGGCGCCCTGCATGCCTTCTTTTGAGATAATCTCGACCAATTCCGGGACGTGCATCGCCGTGATGAGGCGGTCAACGTGATCCTGCGCAAGGGCTCCGCCCGACCAAAATATCATGACGCAGGTCAGCGTGATGCGATGCACGCTTAAAGATCCTGACTTGGCTGAAGCCGCGACATCGCCTGAGCCAATGCCTCGAACCGATTTGCCATCACTTCGTATTGTACGGCATTCATCAGGTCATAGACCTCTCGCATATCAGGGTGTTCCAAAGCCTCCGCATAGGCCAGCACCTCTTCATCCGCGAAGGCCTGATAGGTGTAGGCTGCCCCTTCCAGCGCAGATTGTTCAATGCCCGCGCGCATCTCTTCCTGGTCGTTGGCCAGCATTTCGCGCAGGTCGGGCTCGTCCATTGGCAGATCAATCACACCCGCTGCGGCCGCGGCCATCAGGAACCTTACCTGCACCTCCTGTATCGCCCGAATGGACGTTCCCGCACTGTCGCTTGCAGCGTTCATGCGCTGAAAGTATTCAAGGCGTGGGCTTTCCAGCCGTTCCAATCCCTCAATGATGGCTGCGCCGCTCTCATCCTTGAGCGCGTTATCCTCTTCCATATGCGACTGATTTTCGACCACGACCAGGCGTTTGCCCAGATCAGATGTGTAGAAATCAGTAGCATGTTTCAAAAGCTCATCCGTCAGCGTTTGTTCCAGAATGTCGAGCGCCAGGTCATGCATGACCTCAACCTCGAAAACCTCGTTTGTTAGGCGCTTCCACTCTGACCCGAAATCCTCGGCATCCAGCCCCAGCATTTGAGGGGCAGAGCTTGCAGAAAGTTTGATGCTTTCGAGCGCAACATCAAAACCGGTGATTTCCAGAAATTCTTCCGTCTTTGCCCGGTCCGCAGCAAGTGCTGCCCCGGCCCAGATCAGGCAAGCGACAATCGCAAAACCGGTATGTCTGACAAAACCCATGGTGCTCCCTTTCATTTACTTGAAAATTTAGAGATTTCGGCGGGGTTTTCCATGCAAATAAAGAAAAGCAGCATGCTATGTGCGAAGAGGGGTCTCGACCGTTCCGTTGTACGGCGCGTCTTCAGGTCAAATGGTTTTTGATAAAAGCGCCTTGCCAGCTTGCAGACTTGGCATTAGACGAACGTTTCAGACCCCCGCGGAGAGGTGCCGGAGTGGTCGAACGGGGCGGTCTCGAAAACCGTTGTGGGCGCAAGTCCACCCAGGGTTCGAATCCCTGTCTCTCCGCCATTTTCCAATTTTGGCCAAAATACCGAAAAAATCTCAATTTTTCAGATACTTGCGGGGTTCGAGCGCCCTCTTTTTGGGAATACGCCAAACCCTCAAAAACCACGAGGCGAAGCACTACACGCTTTGTGATGAGGTCACCTAAGTCGTTGTTTTCCAAAGCTCGTAGGGGTTTGCGAGGGTCTTACAAGCGAGTTCGAACGACCCCTCGAATGGGTATTTTTGACCACTGCTTTGTTCGACCTGATCCTGCGTGAGCAGCTTTTGCCTTTCAAGCTCGCTGATCTTGTCCTCGTAGGCCGAGATCACACGGGGGTTAGACGCATCCAGAATGCGCTCCAACAGGCTTCCGATCTTCGCTTCAATCTCGCCGAGCTTCCGTTGTGGCGTTTCTGCAGTTTGACTAGCTTGCTCCAGCCGCTGGTTCCAAGCATCGGCAAACATCGCTTTCACGATATCAAACACGCCTTTTGCAGTGTCAGGCTTTGTTGAACCCTCTCAAAGTCGCCTTCGAGCTGGTCCCGTCTGATGGATTCGCGATAACTCTCACACCCCTTTTGGGCGCACATATAATACGGATCACGTTTGCCAGTCTTGGACTTCGACCAGCAAGCTGCGAGCGGATGATCGCAATCATCGCAAAGGATAAAGCCATGTGGCGGGAAGTCTTAACTGATGCCTGGCTCACCGCGCATGGCCATCAGGCTTTGCACCTGTTGATGCGCACTCGCATCGCTCGTAGAAGTGCCTGAAGCCGTTGAGAGGTTATGCGTCGTCTGGGCGATCTGGCACTCCCCCAATTTCTTTGAAAGATATTCAAGCGTTGTCACATCTTTATTGGCAAAAGCCTGAATGCACCCGGCATTGCCAATGAACGTCTCCCAGCGTTCACGATAATGTCGCTGCAGCTGCGTCAGGTCAGCGAAAGCGGCTCCGGGGAAAAGGCTCATAGCTCATATCCATCGTCACGGTTGTCCTGATGATCTTGATGACGGTTGTTCTGACGGTCGGTGCAATTGAAATTGTGGTCATGATGATCATCATGCTGTTGATCTTGGTCAGCGCCGAGATCATTCACAATTTACATCACTTTGCTGACAGCTTGCGACATTGGGCGCGCTTCGCTAGGGTCGATGTTTCCTGGTTTTGGACGCAAAACGCATGCGCCGCTTCGCGCTAATGGCATGGACAACGGCCTTTGCCTCAGCTGGTGGTTCCTGTTCAACACGTCGATACTCTGTTCCATCAGTTTTCCGGGTCAGCAAACCGCAGGATATCATGGTCCGCCGAAGTGTCGCTGGATCTTGGAAGCAATGCTCATCTAGAAGATGGTCATTCAGAGCGCGTTCATCATAGGATCGATGGGCATCCAGCGTCGCCCATTGCGCCCAAAGCGCGAGCGTCTGAACCGCACGTTTGGAGGGCCATTGATGAAGCCGTCCGCTTTTGTCGAATTGGTTCAGCGTTCGCTCCACCAAGCGGGCGTCAATCGCGGGATCAAGTGTTCGCTTGGCCAAACGTCTTGCCGCTGCCGTCGCTGAACGCATGTGTTGAAGGTTCTGAAATCCGGCCGCACGCGCAAGCATATTCATCAAGGTAAGATGAGACGGGCTCTCTGCCCCAAGCTGACGCGAGAGTGTTCGCGCAAAAACCGTAAGGTCACCCGCGCGCAGTTCTATAGGTGATTTTGTCATTGTGCATCCAAGTCGGGCGCAGCGCTTGCTCATCGGTCAATGTCTTGACGAAACGACGCCCTACTCCATGCGATGTCGTTTTTCATCTCGTGGCAGGTTTAGCACTCCGACCGGAGCAGCGACGCCTGGGTATCTGCCGACCCTTCCCTGCCGATAAGCAATTCACTTGATTCCCGCAACCACTCTGACCGGCTAATGTTCAGTCTGTCAGGGTATTCGAACCTCTACAGCAACAGAGCACGAATATCAGTCAGCGACGGGCGGGAACCAGGTGAGTGAAGAATGATGCAGAGAGATCAAGACCCGTCCATTCAGCTTGTGATAAGCAAATGTGTAATCGGCGCGCGTCGCGTTGCCGTCTCCATCAACGAATGTGTAATGCCCCATGTCCTTGTAGCCGAGCCCGCCCGCCTTCAGGATCGGGCCGACGGCACTTTGGAACTCCACTGTCTTCCAGCCGCGTTTGAGAAATCCGCTATCCTGTGGATAGTTTGGATCTCCACCCACAAAATACGCACGTGCCCCATCTCGGTCGAGCCGGATCACATCCGCCAAGGTCGGTTTGAACAGAACCGGTTCGTCCGGATCTCCAAAATCGTACAAATCAAGAAGCGCGTCGACGTCTTGCTCGGTTACGGATTTTGCCCAGGCGCGTTGCGCTGCAACGACCTCTGCTTTGGTCATGGGTTCAAAATTACGTTCCGCCATGGCTCTGCCTTGATCTTTTCCTACTTACCCAAAGTCTGCCACCCTGATCCTGATCAGGACGCACAGTCGCTAGGGATATCGAGTGGGTAGGCGAATATGTCCGTCCAAACAAGGTTGTTCCTCTTGTCTCGGATTCTCCGCCCGCCAATGGTTCATGAAGTGCATCACATTGAAGTCGTTTTACAGAAAAGCCATCAGCAGTATCGGGGTGGTTGATAGATTGAAACGGAGTCTTAAAGCACGCGCCAACGTTTTTTATTTCACTCCCCGAAAGACAAAGCCATCAGGTCAGCCTTCAGCGGTGTCGGATCGACCCGTCCAAGCACCTGATCGACATCATTATGCGTGTTTCGCCAGATCGGTACTGCGTGCACGAGCAGATCCCGCCCCTGATCGGTCAACGCAATGCGCCGGCTGCGCTTGTCCTCGGGGTCCGGGTGCATCTTGAGAAGCCCTCGCCTTTCGAGCGGTTTGAGATTGGCCGTTATCGTCGTTCGGTCCATAGCGAGGAAATGGGCCAGTTCCCCCACTCTGGGCGGTTCGGGGCGGTTCAAAGACACAAGCAGTGAGTATTGACCATGCGTCAGACCAACGGGCCGCAAGGCCTCGTCAAAACGTCGACCGATGGCTCGCGCAGCACGTTGCAGATGCAGACACAAACACCGGTCGCGTACTTCGTGGGTGACTGTTATTGGCAGATCCGCTCTCATGGAGAGCCAATACGTTGACATCAACTTATATGTCAAGATACACCATAATGGCTCATTGATTCCTTTGAGGATGGTCTCATGAAAGCCCCCAGAACTTTGTCTTCCTGCGATCACTTGCCTTCAGGAGAATTCCTTGGATCGCTCGACTTTATGTTCAACGAACAGTTCGATGCGGAGGATGCCTAGTGGAAAAAATCCGCACCTGCCTGTGGTTTGAAAAAGACGGGGCGGACGCTGCGGCCTTCTACGTCGACCTCCTCCCCGAAAGCAGAATGGAAACCTTGCTTGCGCCGGATGGTAGCGACCCGCTGCTGATCAATTTTACCTTGGCCGGGGCACCTTATCAGATTCTCAACGGTGGCCCTCATTTCAAATTGACCGAGGCCGCATCGATCAGCGTTGTTGCCGATGGCCAGGCCGAAATCGACCGGCTCTGGACCGCTCTGACCGCTGATGGCGGGCAGGAAAGTCAATGCGGTTGGCTAAAGGATCGTTGGGGACTTTCCTGGCAAATCTACCCGCAGATCCTGCTCGACATGCAAGCGGCCGAAGACCAGATCGCCGCCGAGCGTGTCCGCCAAGCCATGTACAAAATGACGAAAATCAACATTGCCACCCTGGAAGCCGCCTTTGCGGCGCCATTATGAGAAAGGAGACCCCGTGTCTTACATAACCGTTGCCGCCTATGCCGTCCCCACGGCCGAAAAGAACGCTTTTATCGCGCATTCGAAGGCACTCACACCGCTTTTTACGAAGCACGGCGCCATCGCTGCCGTCGACGCCTGGGGGGATGACGTTCCGGACGGCAAAACAACCTCTTTTCCAATGGCCGTGAAATGCGAGGCGGACGAGACAGTCGCCTATTCGCACATCATCTGGCCGGATAAACAGACGCATGACGCAAATATGCAAACCGTGATGACCGAGATGGAAAAAGCCATGAAGAACCATCCCATGCCCTTCGATGGCAAGCGCATGATATTCGCAAGTTTTCAGTCGGTCGTCGAAGCTTAGGGAAGTAGCCAAATCAAACTTCCGCGTCCGTGAAACCGATGTCCGAGATAAGGTAAACAATCGCAGGCCTAAGTGGGCAAAATCCGCGCTTGCGCAAGGTCCACCACGGCATGAACTGCGGATGCATATTCTCGAAAGCGCATAGTGACGTATCGGCATGCACGGGGCCTCGCATTGCCGAAATTTGCGTCAGGCGTCATCTCGATAAAGCCCCTGCAATGCATCATATTCTGCATGTGCGGAAATAAGCCTACGCACTGCTTTTTTGCCGCCAAGCAAGATTGAAAGAACTCGCCTCACAAACCTTAAGTGCGATGCGCAAAGATATGATATTGTGTTAAAACCCTTCTCACTGTTCGTAGTGCACTCAACAAACACAGCGTCGATCACACCAAAGGTCTGAACACCATTCGTCCAGGTTTACAAATTGTCGCACGGCTGTAAGCCTGCGCAAGAGACTTTGAAGGTGGAGGGCCGTAGATGAAGGGGTTTGTGTTTTGGAGCATTTTGACATTGGGACTTTGCGGACAAGCGATTGCACAAAGTGATGTCGTGCGCCCTGCCAAGGTTTTTACGGTCAAGGCGTCCTCGACCGATGTTCAACGCACGTACCCCGCCATTGTCCTCCCCTCCGCTGAAGTTGAGCTATCCTTTCGGGTCAGCGGTCGCGTGGTCGAACTGCCTGTGCGGGGTGCCATGCAGGTGCTTGAGGGCGATCTGATCGCAGCGCTTGATCCGCGCGATTTTGAAACGCAGGTCGCTCAATTGGAAAGTCAGATTGATCAGGCCAACGCAGAGCTAAGTGCGCTGCGCATCGGTGCGCGCGCCGAAGAGATCATTGCGCTTGAAGCCGCCGTTGCCTCCGCTCAGGCGCAGGTCGATCAAGCCCGCGATCAGGCCGAGCGGACGCGTGAACTGGCCGAGCGTGGCGTCGCGGCCTCCGCACGGCTTGAGCAAGATGAGGCAAGTCTGCGCGTCGCAGAAGCCAACCTTCAGGCCCAAATGGAGCAATTGCAGATCGGACGCTCTGGCGGACGTCCCGAAGAGATCCAAGCGGCGGAAGCAGCCATTCGCGGGCTTCAGGCGCAATTGCAGGTCGCGCGCAACAATCTCGACTACACAACGCTTGAGGCGCCATTCGAAGGGGTGATTGCCCGCCGTGATATTGAGAACTTTTCCAATGTTCAGGCAGGCCAGAGCGTGGCCCTGCTGCAAGCTCTCAATATTGTTCATCTGTCCTTTGACGTGCCCGGCCCCGATGTGACGCGCCTAACGGCAAACGGACCGGAGGCGATCACCAACAAGGTCGTCTTTGATGCGCTGCCGGGCCAGATCTTTGATTCTGAAACGGTCGAATTCTCGGTTCAAGCCGATGCCGCGACGCAAACCTATCGCGGGCGTGTGGCTGTCGCCATTCCCGAAACGGCGTTCATTCTGCCCGGCATGGTCGGACGCGTCATCGCATCGACACCCGGCAATGGTCAGGACCTGACCATCCCAATCACCGCCGTCGCAGCGGCAGCTGACGGCGCATCCTTTGTCTGGGTCGTCGGCGAAAACGACAGCGTCTCGGCGCGCGCGGTTACATTGGGCGATCTGTCCGGCGGCCATGTCATTGTCACCGAGGGCTTGGAGACCGGTGAGATGATTGTCTCGGCCGGTGTCAGCCAGATCATTGACGGTATGACCATCCGTCCGATCACGCAGATCGGGGGGTAAATCATGGATCTCGCGCGTTTCGCGATTGAAAGGCGGCTGATCTCGGCCGTTTCGACCTTTCTCATTCTGGTGGCAGGCTACTTTGCCTATACGAACCTGCCACGCTTCGAGGATCCCGAATTCGTCATTCGACAGGCACAGATCATTACGCCCTACCCGGGTGCAGGTGCTGAAGAAGTGGCCGAAGAGGTCACCGAGGTTATTGAAAATGCCGTGCAGCAGCTTTCTGGCGTGAAGGAGGTCCGCTCTGTCTCATCACCTGGGCTGAGCAATGTCACGGTCGAATTCACTATCGCCGAAACGCCGGATCACCCAGAACTGAACCAGAAGTTCACCCAGTTGCGCGCCAAGATCCGAGACGCGCAGCCAGACTTGCCCCCCAATGCACTGGCGACACAGGTCTTCGATGATTTCGGGGACGTCTATGCGGTCTACTTCGCGGTCGTGGGGGACGGTTATTCTCTGAACGAGCTCTATGAATACGCCAAGGATCTCCAGCGGGATCTGGTTACGGTCGATGGTGTTTCAAAGGTGGTTCTGAATGGGGTTCAGGACGAGGTCATCTATGTGGAATATTCCCCTGCCCGCCTGATCGCGCTTGGTCTCGCCCCGGCCGAGATTGCAGACATTCTGTCGGGCCAGAACCTTGTCACACCGGCGGGTTCCATCAAGGCGGGGCAGACACGGCTGGAGGTGCGTCCGGAAACGGCCGTGGGATCCACGGAAGCGATCGGCGATCTGTTGATCAGCAATGCGCAAACTGGCGTGTCCTTCCGGCTGTCCGACATCGCAACGGTGACGCGCGGTCTCAAGGAACCTGCCACGACGTTGCTTTATCGCGATGGTCGCCCGGCAATCGGGATCGGCATCTCAAACACGCTGGGCGGCAACGTGGTCACCATGGGCGAAGCGGTCAAAAGCCGGATGGATAACCTGATTTCTGAGCGTCCCATCGGCATCGAGATCCTCCCGATCTCGGACCAATCCACAACGGTCGCAACCTCAATCGACGACTTCGTCATGAATGTTGTTCTGGCCCTGGTTATTGTGGTCGGCACGCTTCTGGTTTTCATGGGTCTGCGGTCCGGCATCCTGATGGGCGGTATCCTTCTGATCACCGTCGCAGGCACGCTGTTCGGCATGTATTTATACGGCCTTGACATGCAGCGCATTTCACTTGGTGCGCTGATCATTGCCCTCGGGATGCTGGTCGACAATGCCATCGTCGTCGTCGAAGGCACTCTCGTCCGGGTTCAGAATGGCGAAGCGCCGGCGCCGGCTGCAAGATCCGTCGTCAGCCAAACCAGATGGCCACTGCTGGGAGGCACGATCGTGGGCCTTCTGGCCTTCTCGCCGATCGGGTTTTCACCGGATAATACGGGCGAATATGCAGGCAGTCTGTTCTGGACGATCTCCATCGCCTTGCTTTTCTCGTGGCTCATCGCGATATGGCTCACCCCATACTTTTGCACACTGATCCTAAAACCCGGCACCCAGAAAGACAGCAAAGAGAATTTTGCCCTCATTTGGTACCGGGGCTTTCTTGGCGTAGCTATTCGCCTCCGCTATCTGACTGTCGCGCTCGTTATCGGGCTTTTTGTGTCATCTGTCGCGCTCTTCAGCTTTGTGCCGCCCGGTTTTTTTCCATCCTCAACGCGCGCTCAATTTGTGATCGACTACTTCCTGCCCGAAGGCACGGACATCACCCAGACACAAGCCGACATCCTTGCGATCAGCGACCACGTGCGCCAGCAAGAAGGTGTCACAGGCACCAATTCGATCATCGGCGGCGGACATTTGCGTTTCATGCTAATCTATGAAGGCGAAAACCAGAATTCAGCCTATGGTCAGGTGCTGGTCGATGTTGAAGAGTTCGACCGGATCGACGGGCTTCGATCAGAGCTGCAAGCCTGGATCGACGATAAGTTTCCGGCCTCCAACGCCAAGGTCTGGAAGTTTGTACTGGGCCCGGGGGGTGGATCGAAGATTGAGGCACGGTTCTATGGCCCTGATCCCACCGTCCTCCGCGATTTGTCGGGACAGGCACGCAAGATCCTTTCGGATGCAGGGGCCATAGCGATCAAGGACAATTGGCGCGAACAGGTGCAGGTCATCCGGCCCGTTGTCAACACCGAAAATGCCCGACGCCTTGGTCTCACACAAGGCGACATCTCGAACGCGCTTTTTAGCCACCTGAACGGCGCTAATCTGGGGGTTTACCGCGAAGGCGACGAATTGCGCGATATCATCATGCGCCCTTTTGAGGCGGATCGCGACGATGTGGGCCAGTTGCGCGACGTTCAGGTCTTCAGTCAGGTCGCGGGCGGCTATATTCCCATCGCGCAGGTCGTCGATCGTTTCGATCTGGTATTTGAAGCTGGCAACCTGCGCCGTATCGACCGCCAGCTTGCAATCACAGCCCAGGCCGACAATGCACCGGGTGTGCTGTCGGGCGATCTTTTTGACGAAGTGCGCGAGCCGATTGAAACGATCCCGCTGCCCCCCGGTTACAGGTTGGAGTGGAAAGGGGAATTTGGCGATTCCGCGGAGGCTAACGAAGGCCTGGCGGGAACTATGCCACTTGGCTTCGGCGCGATGTTCCTTGTCACGCTCTTTCTTTTTAGCGCGTGGCGGCAGACGATCATCATCTGGCTTGTTGTCCCGCTGGCCCTGATCGGCGTTATCTACGGACTTGCCGGCAGCCAGACCCCGCTAGAGTTCATGGCGATACTTGGCATCCTGTCACTGACGGGTATGCTGATCAAAAACGCCATAGTCCTGATAGATGAAACAGACACGCAGATCGGAAACGGCAAGGCACGAATGCAGGCCGTCATCGACAGCGCCGTCAGCCGGGTGCGCCCGGTGGTCCTTGGTGTCCTGACGACTGTTCTGGGCGTTGTGCCGCTGCTTTGGGATCCGTTCTTCAAATCGCTGGCTGTGGTGATCATCTGCGGGCTCAGCTTTGCGACGATCCTGACGCTGATCATCGTGCCAACGCTCTACAGCATCTTCTTCCGTATCGCCGGCGACGAAACTGCAAAGGCTTGAAGACCTACCTGCCTACCTGTCGTCCTTCGAAGGCACGTCTTCGGCCATCTGCTCTTGTGCTGCCTGCGAGGCCGCCGCAGCGATTGCGGCCTTGTCTTCTTCGGTCAGCTCGTCCTTGCTGTCGAGACCGGGGATGGCAACGCGCACCTCACGGCGGGCAAAATCGATGCCCGCCTCACCAAAGGCCGCACTGACCCGGTTGAAGACTTCCTTGCGGATCATGAATTGCTTGCCCGGTTTGGCCATGAACTTGCCCCGGATCACCATCCCCACATCGTCGATCTCAAGCACACCTTGCGACTTGAACGGCTGGAGGAAGTCCTGCCCCAGATCCGGATGCTCCAGCATTTCGGCGCCGATCTTCTTGAAGATCTTCTTCACCTTGTTGGGGTCGGTGTCGAAGGGCACGGTAAAGCGCAACTTCATGATTACCCAATCCCGCGAGAAGTTGGTGATCTTGGGGATCTCTCCGTATGGGATTGTGTGAACCGGGCCCTTGTGATGACGCAACTGCAACGATCGCAGGGATATCTTCTCGACCGTGCCCATTGTCCCGTCGATCTCAACATACTCGCCGCTGCGAAAGGCGTCATCGACCAGAAAGAAGATGCCGGACACAACATCCGTCACCAGTTTCTGCGCGCCAAAGCCGATGGCCAGGCCCACGATCCCGGCCCCGGCAAGAAGCGGGGTCGTATCGATACCCACATTGCCAAGCGCCAGAAGCACGAAGACGACGATGATCGCCACGCGCGTCACAAACAGGATCAAGGGCAGCACCGTCGACAGACGAGATCCACCTGCTCCGCCGCCGTCCCCACCAAAGTCAGCATTGTCGGGATCGTAGCCTGATGCAGTGATTTCGGCGGCCAGCTTCCGGTTGATGTAAAGCGAGGTGATCTCGTAGATGAGATACCCCACCGCCAGGATCATCATAAACTCGATCAGCCGCCCCGCGAGTTGAACCCCGACACCCGCCGCAGCGAGGTTTGACAGATCGATCTGCCAGATTCGTGCAATGGCCAGCACCACCAGAACAAATACAATGACACGCCCGATGCGCACATAACTGCTGCGAAGCGAGGTGTAAGCCCGCTCGGCCAGGGGCCCCTCACCGGCCATTGGGGGCATCAGGTGACGGACCAACCCTCGGATGACCGTGTCCATCACCGGTGCGAAAGAGATCAGGATGATCATCCAGATATGCGGATACTTTTGAAGCAGATCGAACCGTCCGTACCCCGCCAGGATCTCGACGATCCACCAGGTCAGTACCGTTGCAAGGATCACAAACCACGGATAAGCCCGAGACGCCCATGCCTGCCCCTCGGATACATCAGACCCCGGCCCCCGCATCATCATCGTCATCCCAGGCCGGTACCGCCAGACTGCCCAGATCACATAAAGATGCACAGCGAGGTTGAGCCAGAACCCCAGACGAGAACTGCCGAAAGTCTCGCCCGTCATGACCAGAAAACCCGGCGCCCAGAACGTCAGCCCCAAAAGAAGTGCGAGACCTATCTGATGAAGATAAAGCCCCCGCGCTGTTTGCTCATCCACCGTAACGATCCGGAATGCAGGCCGTCGTGGGGCAAGGAAGAAGCGTCCGATGGCCGCCGCAATCCGCGGCAGAACCACCAGATTTCCCCAGATCGGCTCCATGTAGCGCACGATAACATCGGCCTGTGCATGGGATTCCAACATAGCCTGACCAATCAACCGGCCTGCGAGGTTTCCAATGACACCAGCGGCCAGAAAGAAGATGAAAACCGCCACGAAATCTGCGGTCAGACGCTTGCTAAGAAAGCTCAGCGTCTGGCGCAGATTCGGGTTCGTCTGATCCATATCGATGCGGGTGACCCAGTCGCGGATCATGCGCCGGAACACCAGTTCAACCGCAAGCGCGCCACTCAGAGCGATTGACATCGTGATGATCATGAAAGGCAATCCGCCCGGACCCAACTGCGCGAGAAATACGCCGAAGGCCCGCTCAATCGTATTGCCAAGCTGGGGCAATCTTCGGACTGCCTCACTCACCGAATTGACGACACCCACGGTGGCCAGGTTGAACAGTTCTGAAAGGCCTCCCGCACCTTCCGCAGCCTCGCCTTCCTGCTCTGCAGCCACAGCATCAAGCCGGTCGAGCAAAAGCTGACGCACTTCGGCATCCGACAGGGTTGACAACAGTTCGCGTGCACCCTCCCGGGTCAGAACATCCGGTAGCTCAACCGCCGCATCCTCCTCCGCCACTGCTTCCGTCCCTTGCAACAACGTCTGGGCATCAAGATCAGCGACAAAAAGAAGGCTGCTTGCCACCAAAATGAAAGCGGAAAGAAGGATGCGCAAGCTTTGTCTCCGGATATCTGGACCGCTGAGGAAAGAGTTTGTAAGCCGTGACACGCCTTGTCATCCTTTTCAATCAAAGGGTTGGCGCCCTTGCCGCAAGCGCTCAAAAAGTGTTGCCGCCACGCAAGCGCAGATCCGGATCTACAATCCGACGAAAAATCGAATGACAAACGCATTGGCCAGATCCACAAAAAAGGCCGAGACCAAGGGCAGTACGATGAAGGCCAGAGGGGCAGCGCCATAGCGCTTTGTCACCGAAGACATGTTTGCAATCGCTGTAGGAGTAGCCCCAAGGGCGAAGCCTGCAAAACCAGCACTCAGGACCGCTGCAGTGTAGTTGCGCCCGACCAGGCGAAACACCACGAAAGCGATGAAACAGACGGTCATAACGACCTGCATCGCCAATACAGTCAGTATTGGCCCACCCAGATCTGACAGCGTCCAAAGCTGCATGCTCATCAACGACATCGCAAGAAAGATCGACAGGCTGTAGTCGGAAATCGTCGCCAGCGCCCGACTGCCCGAGGGCCAAGTGATGTACGGAAAGATGTAGGGGAACGTGTTCGACATCACGATCCCAACCAGCAGACAAGGTACGAATAACGGCAGTTGGACGCCCATTTCCATGACGATCTGATGCGCAATAAATCCAAAAAATATTGCAACATGGGCCGCAAGTGTCGCGCGCATCAGGCTGATATGATTGACCACATCCGCAGGCTCGCCATGTTCTTCGAATTCAAGGCCGACAATAGGCGGCGCGTCACGCGGTCCTTCAAGCTTGTTGCGGTCAATCAGACGCTTTGCAATCGGTCCGCCGATCACCGCTGCAAGAACCAGACCCAGCGTCGCGGCTGCGATCCCAACCTCATCAGCAGCCGCAAAGCCGGTCACTTCCTCGATCTGCGGCCCCCAGGCGATAGCCGTTCCGTGCCCGCCAATCAACGCGGCTGAACCCAAAAGAACCGCAATCGGCAAGGGCAAATCGAAAAGCAACGCGCCAAGCAGTCCGACGAGGTTCTGAAGCAGCATGAAACCCAGCGTCAGAACCAGGAGCATCAGCAAGAGCCGTCCGCCCTTAAAAAGGTCTGTGATCCGCGCATTCAGGCCAATCGTCGAAAAGAACAGGACCAGAAGGTAGTCGCGCACCGACAGATCAAAAACAATCTGCTGGCCGGTCAACTGGAAAAAACCCCAGGTCATCAGCGCCACTGCGATGCCACCCGACACAGGTTCGGGGATGTTGTAGTCGCGCAGAAAAGCCACGCTGCGTGTTAGAAAGGCCCCTAGGAAGAACACAATCATTCCAAGGGTGACGGCCACGAAGGCCGGAACAATGATTTCCACAAAGAAGTCCTGCGCGCTGTCCCAAGGGCCGACGTATAGATTCCGGCTGCACAGTCAACATGAATGGACAACTTTTGCTGCCAATGCAAATACCCGGCTTGGCCGCCCGCCCTATCCTGGGCTATCCGAGGTCTCAACCTGACCGGAGGCGCGCGTGGAAAGGACAGAAACGTCACTAATTGTTCGCGCGGCCCAACCGGTTGACGGGCCGCGCATGGCCGAAATTGACGCGGCTGGCCTCGCCACCGGTCACGCAACCTTCCGGCAAGATCCATATGATTGGGAAACCTGGCAAGCCGCCTTTGCGGACGGGCTGCGACTTGTTGCGGAAAGACAGGGGGAGGTTCTGGGCTGGGCGGGCATCTCAACCACTTCGACCCGCGAGGTCTATCGGGGCGTGGGTGAGGTCAGCGTTTATGTCGCGACCGAGGCGCGCGGCTTAGGTATAGGTGACGCCCTGCTCAGCGCGCTGATCCAGGATTCAGAGGAACGAGGATTCTGGACGCTGATCGCCCAGATCTTTCCCGAAAACGCGGCCAGTGTGGCACTGCATCAGCGCCATGGATTTAACGTGCTCGCCTGCCGCAAAGGTCTTGGGCGCATGGGCTACGGCCCGCGCGAAGGTCAATGGCGCGATGTTCTATTCCTCGAACGCCGCAGCACCTTCACGGGGCAGGATTGATCAACCCCTCCAGGTCGGCCCCGCTGGGTCCTTCGTCGCCGTGATCCGATAAAGGCTCGCCTCTCCGGTCATCGAAGGGCTTAGCGCGTGCGCCTCACCGGGAAGCATCAGCGCCGTATCCCCGGGGTTTAGAACCCGCGTGCCATCTTCGGTGCGCAGCCGCCAATAACCGCGCATCGGCATCAGGACTACATGTTTGTCCTGGGCACGCATCTCGTCGGCTTCCGATCCGCGCGTCAAAAAGTCCACCGCAAACCCCGGCCGATCCTTCAAAAGCGCATCCGGCCCAATTACTTTCGCCGGTGCCTTCCCCGCCAGCGCCATCAGATCCCAGTAGCGCGCAACGTGATGTGGTACGACCTCGCCCGCAGTCACCTCCGGATAATCGGCAAGTTCCGCGTCGCCCAGGACAGGCATCGGCGTCACGTCTCCGGGCAAAGTCTCTCCCCGCTTGGTGTCGTAAAGCCGCCCATTGTCGCCCAGAACCAGACCATGCCCCGCCGCGTCCTCGATCACCTGTGGCGCCCAGATCACTCCACCCCCGGCATCGTCGCCCCCAAGGATCGCCATGATCATCCCGTAATCGGTCCCGATATTCTCGAACCCGCGGAAGATACCCGTGGGGATGTTGAAAATGTCGCCCTCCTCCAAAACAACCTCACCCGCATCGCCCCAACGCCCCCAGAAAAAGCGCCAGCGCCCCTTGAGGACAAAGAACACCTCGGCCGTGCGATGGCTGTGCAGCGAATTCCGGCATTTCGGGGGTTGTCCCGCCGCACCGATGTTGAAACCCGGCCTTTCGCGAATATGCACATGCTGATCGGGGCTTTCACTGACCCCTCCCCCGATGATCGTGAAATTCTCTTTCTGGTCACTGCCCGGCGTGTGGGCGTCGATGAAGGCCGTCTTGCAGGGGATCAGATCACCGTAGCGCACGATGCGGTCGTCTCTCATGGGATGTCTCTCTTGTTGGATTGCGGCCATCCGGCGGGCACCCGGGCCGATTTTCGCAAGATGAGCGGGGCCGCCACCCGCACGGCATAGGGCGCGGCACCAGGATCCTCGATCTGATCCAACAGTGCGGCCACCGTCGCCTCGACCATCCGGTTGGCACGCTGGCGCAATGTCGTCAGTTGATAGGCCAGCCATGCCGCCCCCGGCACATCGTCAAAACCGACGACGGACACTTCACCCGGCACATCAAGACCGAGTTCGAAGCGCAATATGTCCATCACGATAAGCGCCATGTGATCATTGGCCACGAAAACCGCATCCGGGCGTTGATCCTCAGGCTTATTAAACAGTGTGAAAGCTGCAACCTTGGTCGCCGCGTTGTCATAGCCGCCTACTGCCCGCGCAAAAAGATCGCGGTCCGCCTCTGCAAGCCCCGCGCAAAAGCCAGCCTCCCGATCCCGCTGGGTCGATGCCCCTTCCCAACCCGCGATATAGCTGATGCGCGTGTGGCCTCCTGCCGCAAGGAACCGCGCAACCTCTCGTCCGCCCGCCCGATTGTCTGAGGTGACGGAGGATACCGTCTTATCATCCTGATGGCGGTTGAAAAGAACCACGGGCACGCCCACCGCCCGGCAGCGCGCCGCCACGTCTGACGAGAGAGAGACCGATGCCAGAATGATTCCCTCGACCTGATAGTCAAGGATCTGCTGCAAGACGCCATCGACATCTTCGCGCGTGTTCGAGGCCATAAACACCAGCACGTGATAGCCCTGCGCCTGCAAGGCCTCCGACAGTTTTTCTAACGCCGTCGGGTAAAACTGATTGTCAAGATAGGCCATCATAACGCCGATTATCCGTGTCTTGCCCGAGACCATCGCCCGCGCCAGCACGTTGGGTCGGTAACCCAGTTCAGCTGCGGCCTTGCGCACCCTCGCTTCGGTTGCCTTGGCCACCGGGGCGCCGGGAGTGAAAACACGGCTGACCGCCGACTGACTAACCCCCGCAAGGGCCGCGACATGAGTCGAGGTGACCTTCCTATCAATCACTCGGCTGCGTCCCGATAGGGTGCCCCTTCCCCATAGGGCACGTTCACCCCGCCATAGCGACGCACGCGGATATTGCACTGTTCTGCATGTCCAACAAAGCCCTCGAGCATGCAGAGGCGTGATCCGTATTCGCCCATAAGAGTCGCCGCTTCATCCGTCAGAACCTTCTGATAGGAATGCGTCTTGAGATATTTGCCAACCCAAAGCCCGCCCGTGTAGCGCCCGGATTTCTTTGTTGGCAGTGTGTGGTTCGTCCCGATCACCTTGTCGCCGTTGGCAACATTGGTCCGCGGCCCGAGGAACAGCGCACCGTAGCAGGTCATGTTCTCCAGATACCAATCATCTCGATCCGTCATCACCTGCACATGTTCCGAGGCGATGTCATCAGCCACCGCCAGCATCTCGTCATGGTCTTCGCAAAGGATGACCTCGCCGTAGTCCTCCCAGCTTTTGGCCGCCGTATCGGCCGTTGGCAGGATCTTCAGGATACGCGCGATCTCGGCCAGCGTATCGTCGGCCAGTCTGCGCGAGTTCGTCAGCAAAACGGCGGGGGAGTTGTAGCCGTGCTCGGCCTGCCCCAGCAGATCCGTTGCGCACATCTCGCCATCCACAGTGTCATCGGCGATCACCATCGTTTCGGTCGGTCCGGCGAACAGGTCGATCCCCACCCGTCCGAAAAGCTGCCGTTTGGCTTCTGCCACAAAGGCATTGCCCGGCCCAACCAGCAGATGCACCGGATCAATCGTCTCGGTCCCAAGCGCCATGGCCCCCACTGCCTGAATGCCGCCCAGCACATGTATCTCGTGGGCTCCGCCCATCTGCATGGCGGCGATTACACCCGGGTTCGGTTCCCCCTTGAAAGGTGGCGTGCAGGCGATGATGCGCGGTACACCTGCCACGCGTGCCGTCGCGACTGACATATGGGCCGAGGCTACCATTGGGAATTTACCGCCCGGCACGTAGCAGCCCACCGATTGGACGGGGATATTCTTATGGCCGAGGATCACACCGGGCATCGTCTCGATTTCAATGTCCCGCATACTGTCGCGCTGCGCCTGCGCAAAAGCGCTGACCTGATCATGCGCAAAGCGGATATCGGCCATTTCGCGATCAGAGACTTTTGATACGATCGCTTCAATCTCATTGTCTGACAAACGAAAGCTGCGCGGAGTGTAGCTGTCGAATTTTTCGGACAGCTCTCGCACCGCCGCATCGCCACGCGCTTCTATGTCCTTGAGGGTTGTCTCGACAATATCGCGGATCTTGGCATCTTCGTCCGCTCGCTCCGCTTCAACCCTGCCACGTTTGAGATATGTGATAGCCATCGCCTCGGCTCCCAGGCCATTGCATACGTATGCATCCACGGATAAGAAGCGCATGGCGCCAATGCAAGGCAAAATACCCAGCGATCTCCCGGCACTCACTTTTCGTTTGAAAGAGCGGCCGTGTGCTGCGTTAACGCGGGTTTTTGCCGATATCGCACCGACGCAATGCCGACATCATACCAACGTGTAACTGATAGCGAAACGTCTTGTTTCAATTGGTTAAGAGGTCGCCTCGCATGGTCCGCGGCAAGACATCGACCACCTTCAGCGGGCACGCTGCGGCGGGATCCCGCCAGCTTTCGTCAAATTGTCGAAGACAGGGCCCATTCCTGCCCTTTTTCGGATTTAGCTAAAACGCATAACAAGTTCGAAAGATGCCGCCATGATGCACTATCGCAAACCTGTGACCAACCGCCACGCCCGGCTGTTCGAACTGCTGCGCCAGGAAAGTCAGGCCGATTTCACAACAGAACGGCTGACCGAAAAGCGCGCGCCCAAGCAGGTCGCCATTGACAACTTCAAGGTTGTCGCGATGACGTCTTTCCAGCGTAAGTCCTGAATTTCAGCCTCTAAAGCCCTGCGCAACAACGAACTTCTCTGAGCTATCGGACCGCGACGACGGCGGTTTGAAATTCGCGACCTTTGTGAATTTCTGTTTCAAGAGCTTCTGCAGATCGCCCTCGGCGCCTCCCGCCAGAACCTTCGCCACGAATGTCCCGCCCGGATCCAGCACATCGAATGCGAAATAGGCGGCCGCCTCACACAAAGCGATGATGCGCAGGTGATCCGTTTGCTTGTGTCCGGATGAAGCTGCGGCCATGTCCGACATCACCACGTCGGCACGTCCGTCCAACCAAGCTTTAACCTGCGCGTCTGCATCATCGGCCATAAAATCCAGTTGATAAAGCTCCGCGCCTGCGATCGGCTCGACCTCTTGCAGGTCTACACCCAGAACACGCCCCACGGCTTTGCCCTGTTTTTCGCTCAATGCATTCACACGCTTGACCGCCACCTGACACCAACCACCCGGTGCGCAACCCAGATCGACCACCCGCGCACCGGACATTAGGAAGCGATATTTATCGTCTAATTCCAGTATCTTGAAGGCCGCTCTTCCCCGGTAGCCCTCCGACTTGGCGCGCTTGACATAGGGATCATTCAACTGCCGTTGCAGCCAGCGGGTCGAACTGAGCTTGCGCCCTCTTGCTGTCTTCACCTTGACCTTTAGATCGCGTTGTCCGCGTCCAGAACTGTTTTTGGTCATTATGTCCTCATTGGCCCAAGCGCGACACTTAACGCGGGCTCTTGCCCAGCACGCCATCCGCGCTCATCTGCGCGTACAGCAGCCCTTCGCGCAGTCCCCGATCCGCCACCGACAGCCGGTCCGTCGGCCAACAGCGCATGAGTGCCTGCAGGATCGCTGCACCAGACATAATCAGCGCGTGCCGCTCATGCCCGATGCGCGGGTCTGCCCGGCGTCCGCCCGGCCCCATATCCAAATAGCTGCGGATCACCTTGTCGATCTGATCGGAAGACATGCGCAACCCATCCACCTTTGTGCGATCATAGCGTTTTAGACCGAGATGGCTCGCCGCAACGGTCGTCACCGTCCCGGATGTGCCTACGATCTGAAACCGGCGTTGCGGGGTCAGATCATGATAGGGCGTGAAGTCATTCAGGTTTTCCTCAAAAAACCAACTCATTAAGGCAAAGCGAGCCGAGTCATCCTCGACATCATTGAATTGCTCGCGCAGGGTCGCCACACCAAGGGGCACGCTGATCCAGTCGACGACCTGCGCCTGTGGACGATCCCTCTGACCGGTCTTGAATCCAGCATGCAGCCGCATGATCGCGTGTGGTCGATCAGTCGGCGGCACACCGCCTATGTCGATCCAGACAAGCTCGGTCGAGCCGCCGCCTATATCGACGACCAGCAGGTTTTCGGTTTTCGGACTTACCAGCGGCGCGCAGGATATAACTGCAAGCCGCGCCTCTTCTTCGGGCTCTATGATGTCAAGCCGCAGGCCCGTTTCCCGATGAATGCGGGCGATGAATTCCTTTGCGTTGATCGCCCGCCGACATGCCTCCGTTGCGACCAGCCGCATCCGGCGAACCTTGTGTTTCTTCAGCTTCTGCTGACAGATGCGCAACGCCTGAACTGTTCGCGCCATAGAAGAACGCGACAGCCTGCCGGACTTCTCAAGGCCCAGCCCAAGCTGAACCGACTTCGAGAAACTGTCGACCACATGAAAACCCGAACCACGCGGTTCGGCGATCAACATACGACAAGAATTCGTACCAAGGTCCAGCGCCGCATACAGTCCGGCGGGTCGTTTGGCACGCGGCGCGGTGGCCTGAGCCGGTTTTTCAAGCGCGTCCGCACCGTTGGGACGCTTTGGCGCCATGACTTTGCGCCTTTCATATCGAGTTGAGAAAAACGATAGGACGAGATTGCGAGCCGCGCAAGTGGCTTGACTGCAAGCCTCTGGTCCGACCCAACAATTTGGCGCCGCGTCGTTTGCGACTTTGCTTTTGTCGAAAACGTGCGAAACAGCAGGAAGCGCCTATCTTATGCAGGCAACAATCAAGGGAGAGGATTCGCATGCCCGACGTCACCATCGTTTATTGGCGTGACATTCCAGCGCAAGTCATCGTCGGCAAAGGGCGCCGCGGGGCCAAGCGCCAACTTGCGGAACGCTTCGAACAAGCGATCGACCGGGCTGCCATGAAAGTAAACGCTAAGGATACGGACGCCTATCTAGCAGAATGGCGAAAGGCCGACCCGTATCCCGTTGAGGGCGAACCGCGAGAGATTGCCCAAGCTGAGGCGACGCGACTTGAAAACGAGTATGACACCGCAAAGATCAAGGCACTGATTGACAACGACGGCTGGGCCTAGGCGCCGCATTCCGAAGGGAGACTGGGATGGCATTGCTGAAATTTCGCAGAGATGAGGGACCCGTCGCGGGCAGTCTCAGCCCCGAGGTTGAAACCTTTCTGAAGGATTATTCGATCGAGGTGATGCCGCGCACCGCCGAAAAGATCGACGATTTCCGCGCAATTCTCCCAGAAGGTACCCGCGTCTACATCGCACATATCGAGGGCACACCGATCAACGATATGGTTGCGACGGCCAAACGCCTGAATGCGCAAGGTTTCCCGGTGATGCCGCATTTTCCAGCCCGCATCATCAAGGACCGTGCGACGCTGGAGGACTGGATCGCACGATACCAGGGTGAGGCGGATGTGCGTCAGGCCCTGCTTTTGGCCGGTGGAGTCGACAGACCACATGGCGATTTCGAAAGCTCGATCCAACTCATGGAGACGGGTGCATTTGACAAAGCCGGTTTCAAACGGCTGCATGTGGCCGGACATCCCGAAGGGAACAAGGACATCGACCCGGATGGCGGGATGCGCAATGTTGAAGCGGCCCTGCATTGGAAGCAGGGCTTCTGTGAACGTACTGATGCCAAGATGGCCATCGCGACGCAGTTTGCTTTCGAGGCCGGGCCGATCATCGCTTGGGCAGATGCCTTGAAAAAAGCTGGGGTGAATTTGCCCATCCATATCGGCATCGCCGGGCCCGCAAAGCTTCAGACGCTTATCAAGTTCTCGATCGCCTGTGGTGTCGGCCCTTCCCTGCGGGTGCTGCAGCGACGGGCAAAAGATGTGACAAAGCTGCTGCTTCCATTTGAGCCGGTCGAGGTCATCTCAGATCTGGCGGCGCACAAAGCCCAAAACCCGGATTTCAATGTCACGCACGTGCATTTCTTTCCGCTCGGGGGTATCAAGACCAGCGCGCATTGGGCCATAGAAAACGGTGGATCGTCCGCCGTGCCTGCAAATGCCGCCTGAGGACCCAAAGGAATGACGCAAACCATTGTCGAATCGAAGTCAAAGACCGCAATCATCGGCTTTGACCAGCCGTTCTGCGTGATCGGGGAGCGGATCAATCCGACCGGCCGCAAGAAACTGGCAGCCGAGCTGGAAGCCGGAGATTTCTCGACAGTTGAAAAAGACGCGCTGGCGCAAGTGGCTGCCGGTGCCACGGTGCTCGATGTGAATGCGGGCGTGGTCTACAATTCCAACCCCGATCCGAATGAGACCGAGCCGCCTCTGATGCGGAAGATGATCGAGCTTGTGCAAGGCCTTGTGGATGTGCCGCTCTGCATCGACAGTTCTGTGCCCGGGGCGCTAGAGGCCGGGCTAGAAGTCTGCGAAGGGCGCCCGTTGTTGAATTCGGTCACGGGCGAAGAAGAGCGGCTGGAGGTGATCCTGCCGCTGGTCAAAAAGTACAACGTGCCCGTCGTGGCGATCTCGAACGACGATACAGGCATTTCCGAGGATCCGGACGTGCGCTTTGCGGTCGCCAAGAAGATCGTCGAACATGCTGCAGATTACGGCATTCCGGCTCATGACATCGTGGTCGATCCTTTGGTCATGCCCGTAGGTGCGATGGCAACGGCCGGCCTGCAGGTCTTTACGCTGGTCCGCCGCTTGCGCGAGGAACTGGGCGTGAACACCACTTGCGGCGCTTCCAACATCAGCTTCGGCCTGCCCAACCGACATGGTATCAATAACGCCTTTCTGCCTATGGCGATGGGGGCTGGCATGACATCCGCGATCATGAACCCCGTCGCCCTGCCCATAGGTCCCACAAAGATTGCGGAAAAACGTTCTGAAGTGAGCGCGGCTGGTATCATGTTGCCCGAAGGCATGGACGACGAAGCCTTTGTTCAGATGTTTGGCCTCGGTTCAACCAAATCGCGCCCGGGCAAGGAAATGGAAGCCATCCGAGCCGCCAATTTCCTGACCGACAATGATCCACACGGTGGCGAATGGATCCGGTTTAACAAGGCGACTGACGCCGCCGGCGGGGAAGGTCGCGGACGCGGTGGCCGCGCGGGCGGGCGACGTCGCCGCGCTTAGACGCTCGATACGATACCACTTCGGGATCAGGAAAGCCGACCAAAGGGTCGGCTTTCTCTTTTGGACGTCGATATTTCTTCTCGTCAATCCCCTGCCCGTAACGCTGTTTTAAGAAACGCTCCGATACACCCGGTGCATCTGATTGCACAGATGGAGAAATTCTATGGCCAACGGATATCAAAACGCCACCGGGGCGGGCTGATGACGGAAACCGTCAAACTTCGGCCCCGCCTTGATCTGGTTTCGGCACCCGACCTGCTGGCCGATCTGATGTCTGCGGACAAGACCGGCCCACTTGAAGTTGATGCTGGTGAGGTCATCCATCTTGGCGCCTTGGGTCTGCAGATCCTGATCGCCTCTGGACTTGAGACAAAGGCTGCGGGCGGCCAGATGCGCTTGCGGCATGTGGGTGATGATCTTGAGGAGCAGCTTCATGTCTCCGGCCTGACCATCCAAAACATCGAAGAGGGTGCGACATGAGCCTCAAGATTCTTGCTGTCGATGACAGCCGCACGATGCGCGACATGATCCGCATGACCCTCGAACCGGCGGGATTTGAAGTTCACACCGCTGACGACGGCGTTCACGGCGTTGACGTACTCAGCGGGCTGATACCGGACGTCATTATCACCGATATCAACATGCCACGGATGGATGGATTTGGCTTTATCGATGCGGTGCGTGAACAAAAGATGCACAAGGTCACGCCGATCCTCGTTCTGACGACCGAAGCCGCTCCGGAACTCAAGATGCGCGCCAGAAATGCTGGGGCCACGGGTTGGATCGTAAAGCCGTTTGATCCGGTTAAGCTGATCAAGGCTCTGCAAATGGTCGCTGGGTAAGGTCAGGCCATGTCGACCCCAGACCCAATGGCAGAAATCCGTGCTTCGTTTTTTGTAGAATGCGAAGAACTGCTCGAAGCGCTGCAAGACGGTCTCCAGGAACTGTTCGACGGCTCGGACGATCCTGAAATGGTCAACGTCGTTTTTCGGGCGGTGCACTCAATCAAGGGCGGTGCGGGTGCCTTTGGTCTAGAGGCTTTGGTCCGCTTTGCGCACCGCTATGAAACGGTTCTAGAAGCCGTGCGCAGCGGCAGTGTTGCCGTCGACCAAGATCTTCTCAAATTGTTTTTTCGAGCTGCTGATCAGCTTTCCGACATCGTGAAAGATTGTCGAAACGAAGTGCCTGTCGAACCCGAGCGCGGCGCGGATCTGCTGACAGCATTTGACGCGACACTCGGTGCCGACGTCGAAGCACCCGGTGCAGCAGTGGAAGACATCGATTTCCAACCGCGCACCATGAGCATGGAGTTCGACGAGGATGACGCGGCCACCGCTGCATATCGCATCCACTTTGCTCCCGAAGCAGAGCTATTCGAAACAGGAAGCGAGCCGCTCATCCTCATCCGTGCGCTTCAAGAGCTTGGATCATGCGAAGTCACCTGCAAACTCGACAATTTGCCGCCTCTTGATGAGATAGAGCCTGAAACGCCCTATCTGGCCTGGGACATTCGGCTGGAAACGGCCGTTGAACAAATGGAAATCGAGGCGATTTTCGAATTTGTCGAAGGTCTTTGCACACTGACGATTGACCGGGAAGTGCCTGCATCTCAAGAAGACCCGCAAGTGCCTCCGCCACCGATATACGACGAACAATCTCCCGCTGCAGACGTACCATCCCCTCCAACTCCGGGGACAGAGGCCTCGATCACGTCGGCTCAACCAGCCAAACCGCCCTCACCAAAGGCGACAGGCACGAAGTCCGTGGTGCGCGTAGATCTCGACCGGATCGAACGTTTGGTCAATCTGGTCGGTGAGTTGGTCATTAATCAGGCAATGCTGTCGCAAAGCCTTGAAACGGTAGGGCTGTCTCCTCATTCAGACGCGATGCATGGGTTGGAAGAGTTTCAGCGGCTGACCCGCGACATTCAGGATGGCGTGATGATGATCCGCGCCCAACCGGTCAAATCTCTCTTCCAGCGGATCTCTCGCATCGTGCGCGAAACGTCGGCGGCCGTAAACAAGGATGTCCGCCTGATCACCGAAGGTGAGACGACCGAGGTCGACAAAACGGTGATCGAACGCCTTGCCGATCCGTTGACACACATGATCCGAAATGCTGTGGATCACGGCCTTGAAACGACCGAGGAGAGGATCGCCGCTGGCAAGTCACCGGAAGGCTGCGTCTGCCTGTCCGCAACGCATAAATCCGGTCGTGTCATCATTGATGTCTCAGATGACGGCGCTGGCATAAACCGGCCTCGCGTTCTTCAAATCGCCATCGACAAAGGGCTCATCCCACCCGACTCCGTCCTGACGGATAGCGAGATCGACAATTTGTTGTTTTTGCCCGGCTTTTCGACAGCCAAGAAGATCTCGGACCTGTCGGGCCGTGGCGTCGGCATGGATGTCGTCAAAACTGCAATCCAGTCACTGGGTGGGCGAATCACGATCAGTTCGGGAAACGGCGCAGGCACAACTTTTTCCATTTCGCTTCCACTCACGCTTGCCGTGCTTGAAGGAATGGTCGTTCATGTGGCAGGCGAAACGCTGGTTTTGCCCCTCAATGTTGTTATCGAAACGCTCACACTGTCACCTGACAATCTGGATGAGGTCCGACCGGGCGTTTTGGTGGTGCGCGTCCGAGGTGAGTTTGTCCCACTATTCGATCTCGGCCATCAGCTTGGATATCGGGAAAGGCAAGACAGCTATATGGATGCTGTCGTCTTGCTGATCGCCCTTGAAGGAGGCGGCCGTGCGGCCGTGATCGTCGACAACATCCAGGATCAACGGCAAGTGGTCATCAAGGGCCTTGACGACAGCTTCTATCGTGCGCCGGGCATCGCAGCGGCGACGATTCTGGGTGACGGACAGATCGCGCTGATCCTCGATCCATCAGACATCATCGCGCAAACCGACGAGGCCGGCACGCACGAAAAAACGCTCATCGCGGCGGAGGCATAATATGGACGGTCACGAAACGGCAAAAAACCTTGAATTGCTTACATTTCGTCTGGGCGAGCAGGAATACGCACTGGACATCATGTCGGTGAGAGAGATCCGGGGTTGGAGCAGGACGACACCGCTCCCTCATGCGCCCAAGCATGTCAAGGGCGTCGTCAACTTGCGTGGTACCGTGCTTCCCGTCATGGATCTGGCGGTACGGTTTGGTCAGTCTCCGAAAGAGCACTGCGATCGAAACGTCGTCATTGTCGTGAAACATTGCGACACCGTGACCGGTCTTCTGGTCGATGCCGTGTCTGACATCATAACGCTCGACCAGGAAAGCCTGCAGCCCCCGCCCGATCTTGCATCAAACGGTCAGACCGGCGTCATTCGCGCACTGACATTGTTGGACGAACGTATGATCCGCATCCTGGACCTCGAAACGGTCATCGCGAATGAGCGGAGTGACGCGGCCTGATGGAAGATGCGATCAGCGCCACTGAATTCGAAGATGACAGTTTCCGGGCGCTGGCCGAACTTGCCTACACAGAAAGCAGGCTGAAACTGTCGAAGGAAAAGGCAGCGATGGTCCGCTCTCGCCTCCGCCATCGGTTGCACAGATTAAGTCTACCGGACTTCCGCTGCTACCAAGAATTTGTCTGCTCACCAGAAGGTGTCGACGAGCGCCGCTTCATGATCTCAGCTCTGACCACGAATGTCTCAAGTTTTTTTCGAGAGGCCCATCACTTTGATCTCTTAACAGCTTATGTTTCAGAGACTTTGGCGCGGAATGGCCGCACTCGCATATGGTCGGCGGGATGTGCGAATGGGCAGGAGCCCTACTCAATCGCGATACATCTTCTGAACACATTGCCTAACGTCGATAGCGCCGATGTTCGGATCCTGGCAACAGACATCGACTCAAAGGCGGTGCAATTTGCCATACAAGGGGTCTATCCTGCTCATATGATTGAAGGAATTGTGCAGTCTGATCGCGAAAAACACTTCGATCCCATTGCGTCTGATACCTTCCGGATTCTGCCGAGCGTATCCCGTCTGATCCTTTTCAAAGAGCTCAACCTTTTTGAGGATTGGCCAATGAAAGGATCCTTCGATCTGATCTTTTGCCGCAACGTCGTTATCTATTTCGACAATGCTACCCAAGAGTGGCTTTGGCCGCGGTTTCATAATGTTCTTAGCTCAGAAGGTCGGCTGCTTCTAGGACATTCAGAGCGGATTTCCGACACCGAGCGGTTCGGCTTCGGGCATCTGGGGAACACGACGTACAAAAAACTAAACCAATGGCGGAAGCCCTTATAGACGGCAGGGAGATTATAGGACATGTCACTAAGGGACAAGATCCGTGTCATGGTTGTCGATGACATGTCAACCAGTCTAGGTTTGATCACCCAGGCGCTCGACAACTTTGGTGTGCGGCATGTCTCGACTGCTGGAAACGGCGCGGATGCTCTTCAGCTACTGGGCAGACAACCAGCACATCTGATCATTTCGGACTACAACATGCCCAACATGGACGGGCTGATGCTACTTCATCACCTGCGATCCGCCGCGAAAACCAAGGAAGTGGGCTTCATCCTCATAACCGGGCGCGCCGAACAACAGATTGTAGATCAAGGAAAAAAAATGGGCATGAACAACTTTCTTCAGAAGCCTTTCGAGCCCATAGATCTGCGCAAATGCATTGAGACGATAGTTGGGCCGCTTTGATGAGTGAAACAGACTCCAATGCGCAGAGAAGATCAAACACAAGCAGTGCGCTGCGTGGCATGCACGCGCTTACCGAGGATCTTTCATCGGCGCTGGATGATGTGGAAAGAGCCGTTTTTGACAACGCATCGCATTATGCATCAGTCCATCGGGACATTGTGGCTCTGCAAAAAATCGACTTTCTGCAGCAGGTGGTCGCGGATCTTGGATTGCTGCTAGAGGCCTACTCGAAAAACGATCTGCCGCTTTCAGATGCCGCAGAACTTGTGCGCCTGGATCACGTCAGAATGCGATTATCGGACCTGCGTTCATCCAAAAATGACGCCGCTCCAAAAAATGGGATTGATCTGTTTTAGACTCCAGCATTGATCTGAGGTGAAGATCAACCTCATGCTTTCCTTTCACCAAAACGAATAGGAATTCTGGACTTCTGTGCCTTTGAACTTGGCGCACAAGTAAGTAGTCTGATTGCTCGAACGGCACCGGACAGGTTTGGCGTCCATGTTGCCTAAGAACTTATATTTGCTGCGGTTCGAAATTAGGTCGACAGTACTCTCACGCACTGAACAAGAATGGATATCCGTCCCCGCACAACCACTTTTGCGCTTGCGTCCAGCTTATTGGTCTTAAGTAGCCGAATGAACGGCCCAAGGACATGATCGTCCTCCTGGTACACTTAGCACTTGCCTCTAGTGCAACTGCTGGTGAACCGTGTCTGCCAAATCGTTTAAGGAGAAAGGTTTTGGTAGAAATACTGAATTGGGGATCGAGGCCTGATCTTTGGTCAACCGATCCTCCGCATACCCAGAGACAAACACAACACGAACATCTGGTCGGTCTTTCAACGCTTCGCGCACCCAGCTCGGGCCATCTTTTCCAGGCATTACGACGTCGGTCACAAAAAGATCCACGCTCAAAGACTCGTCTTCCAGAGTTTTCAAGGCAGCCTCGGCCGAATCTGCCTCAAGCACCGTGTACCCTCTAAGGCGTAGGGCCCGGCTTGCAAAAGCCCTCACCGGAGCCTCATCCTCCACGAGCAAGATCACCCCATCCCCATGTTTTGGTGCTGGCGCATCATATGTGATTACCGGCTCAGATAAGGGTGCGGACTGCTCTTCAAGAACCGGGAACATCAAGGTGAATTGAGTCCCGGATCCCAGCTCACTGTCGACGAAGATAAAACCTCCGGTCTGCTTGACGATCCCGTAGGCCGTCGAAAGGCCAAGCCCGGTTCCTTCGCCAGTACGCTTTGTCGTATAGAAAGGCTCGAATACCTTTTGAAGCTTGTCATGTGGGATGCCGACCCCGTCATCAATCACCCGCACACAGACATACTGGCCCTCCGGAACCGTCACACGGTCGCGATCAAGCGGTTCTGTCAAGTTGACAGACTCGGTTTCGATCCGGATTTCACCGCCATTCGGCATGGCGTCCCGCGCGTTGACAACCAGGTTCATGAGCACCTGCTCGAGCTGGCGCTTGTCGGCACGAATGGTTTGCAGGGTGGTATCCTGACTAAGGTTCAACCGGACTTTCTCGCCGACCAGCCGATTGAGCAAATGTGTCAAATCCGACAACGTATCACGCATATCCAGCACTTCCGGGCGCAATGTCTGCTTTCTTGAAAATGCCAGCAGTTGGCCCACGAGAGCGGCGGCCCGATTTGCGTTCTGGTTGATCTGCACAAGGTCGCTGTAGTCGGCATCACCTTGATCGTGACGCAGGAGCAGAAGATCGCAGTGACCTGAAATTGCCGTCAGTAGATTGTTGAAATCATGCGCGACGCCTCCGGCGAGCTGTCCAATGGCCTGCATCTTCTGGCTTTGGACAAACTGAGCTTCGAGTGTCTTTAACTCGGTCGCATCTGACAAGACGGCAATAATCGCCGGCTCCCCGTCATCCGTTATGCGATTCAAGGCGACCTGCACAAAAACCTCGCTATCGTCACCGCGCAGGCGCATGAATTCCGTGGTTTGGACGGCACGACCCCCAATTGTTTCAGCCAGCCAATCGGACAGCGGGCGGCCGAGTCCCTCCATAACATCAGATAGATGCGCGCCATTCACAAGCGCTCGCCCCACCAGGTTGGCAGCTTCCTTGTTAAAGGATCTTACAACGCCATCGGGAGCAACTTTGACCAATGCGACCGGCAACTCGTTGAAGAAGAGCCGACTGTTTTCTGCCTCTGGTCCTGGTGCGGGTAGAAGATAAAGAGCCGTGCGACCGACGCCCGCCTCGACCTCCGAAACGACGACCTTTGCCTTACCTTGCGCTGTCGTCGCTTCGGCAAGTGCGCCAGATTCGACAGGCAGATCAGTAAACACACGGTCGAGCGATTTCACACGGCCGCCAAGCAATTCTCTGGCAGCTTCATTCATATGCAGGATGGTACGACTGCGGCCGATGATGAGCATGGGCAGGCTTAGTCCGTCAGAGCCCTGTCCGTTCAAGCCGCCGCGGCCGATCGGTTCAAGCCGCCATAGATATGTTTTGCGGTCCATGGGATGTACGGCCACCCGCAAATGACCCTGACGGGTCACCAGGTCCTCTGCAGCGACGCTGCCGTTCTGCGCTTTGGTTTTCAGGCGAAAGATCAGGCCGCCTGCATTGGCGAAGGTGTTGCGAAAGGCGCCGGTCAGCGTATCACCAACATTGGCCGAGTAGGCTGAGCGTGCAGCACCGTTCATACGAAGCACTTCACCGTCATCATTCACAATGAAACTGGGGCTCGCATCGTTTTCCACAAAATCGGCTATTGTCGCCGCAACATTCCCCATCTTTAGGCGAGCAAGGAGCTTTGAACCCGTAAGAAGCACAAAGGCAGCGGCCAAGCCTGATCCTGCTGCCAGAAACGCAAGGCCAATCGGGCCGGGAGAAGACACAACACCGATGCTTGCGATCGCCACCGCGGCGATCAAGAGGATAGCCAATTGCGTCGCACCGATACGCGATATGCGACCGATTTGGCCTGCTTTCAACGCGCTGTGTGTCACACGACCCCCTTAAAAAAGACCTCGCGAAGTTTTGGCGGCAAAGGGTTAATCGCCGCTTAATTGGCGGCAGAGCCATATACAGCAGAATTTACTAAAACGCTTCGCAAAAACGCGAGAATGCCGATGGTTGTATCAAAGCCTAGGATGCTCGCCTAAGATGCGCAACGAAAAACCCATCTCCGGTTTCATCTATCGGCCACGTTTCTGTGTAGGTCATTTGCCAATCGGGATGACGGTTCAGAAATTCGTCGATCTGATCGGCATTCTCTTCCATCAGAACCGAGCAGGTTGCGTAGATCAGGTAACCATCTCTGGTGACCAGATTTTGTGCCCGGTTGAGGATCTGGCTTTGTGTGCGTTGAAACGCTGCCAGATCATTGGGCATGAGACGCCATTTGGCTTCTGGCGTACGCCGCCAAGCGCCGCTTCCCGAACATGGCACATCACAAAGAACCAGGTCGAACAGGTCAGTGTTCGCCAGGTCCGCCGAGGATACGATCTGAACGCGCGTGCCTGCGCGCGCGGCCCTTGAGGGAAGATTTTCCATACGGCCCGGATTGGCGTCATGCGCTGTGACGGTGCTGCCGACAGCGGCCAATGCAAGAGCCTTGCCGCCGCCGCCCGCGCAATAGTCGAGTGTGCGATTGGCCTTTGGAAGACCAAGAACTATGGCTTGGCTTGAAGCGTCCTGCATTTCAACCAAGCCATCGATGTAGGCATTTGATTGGCGGATCCTACGGGCGCCCTCCAAAACGTTGAGGGCCGTTGATGCTCTTGGATTGTATTGCACCTTGATGCCATCAGCCGAAAGGGCCGCCGCACCATCTGCGACCGAGGTTTTGCGAATGTTCACTCTAAGTGTAATCGGAGCACGAGCTTGAAGGGCTATCGCCGCTGCGGCCGCCTGATTTGTGAGGCTGCGTTCAAAATACGGAATTAGCCAATCAGGCAAGTTCCACACATCGCCCATGTCACCTGGCTTTTCCCATTTGGCAAGCTCTTCCACACTCAGCGGGGGCGGCGCATGCCCCTGACCGGTGAAGAGTTTGTCAAGATCGTTACTGACGGCCCTTAGACGTCCGATCATCAAGGCCCGGCCCGTCTGCCCGCCACCCTGCACCGCATCGGACCGCCAATTTCGCAGAACATCGAAAACGTGATCGCGGATGGCTGCCCGATCTCCTGATCCGGCAAACCGGCTGGCCCGGGCCCAACGGAGCAGGGCCTGCTCTGCCGGCATACCGCCAACGACGTCATCCAGAACCGAAATGGCGGCCGCAACACGTGCACCGGGCGTCATGGCAGTTCACTCAAGGATCTGATCCGCATGCAGGCTGCCGGATCACATAACCCGGTAATTCGGGCTTTCGCGAGTGATCTGAACGTCATGCACATGGCTTTCCTTGAGCCCGGCCCCGGTGATCTTCACGAAATTGCAACGCTTGCGCATCTCTTCTACGGTCGCATTGCCGGTGTAGCCCATGGCGGCCCGAAGCCCACCCACTAGCTGGTGGATGACCGTACCAGCACTCCCCTTGTAGGGCACCTGACCTTCGATCCCCTCGGGCACCAACTTGTCGCTCGCCGCATCTTTCTGAAAGTAGCGATCGGCAGAACCTCGGGCCATCGCACCCAGTGATCCCATCCCGCGATATGACTTGAAGCTGCGGCCCTGATAAAGGATCATTTCACCTGGGGATTCGTCCGTTCCAGCGATCATGCTGCCAACCATTGCACATGAGGCTCCGGCAGCGATGGCTTTTGCAAAATCGCCGGAAAACTTGATCCCCCCGTCCGCAATCACCGGCACATCGCCCGCGGCGGCTGCACAATCCATGATAGCCGTAAGCTGCGGAACACCGACGCCTGCAACCATCCTGGTCGTGCAGATTGAGCCTGGGCCGATCCCCACTTTAACCCCGTCGGCACCTGCTTCGATCAGAGCGCGCGTGGCTTCACCCGTGGCGACATTGCCGGCCACGATCTGCACCTCGTTGGAAAGTGTCTTGGCCCTACGAACAGCCTCGGCCACGCCTTCGGAGTGACCATGTGCAGTGTCAATGACGATCATGTCGACCCCCGCATCAACCAACGCCCCTGAACGCTCAAAACCCGCATCCCCCACCGTCGTTGCAGCCGCGACGCGCAGGCGCCCCAGATGGTCCTTGCAGGCTGTTGGGTTCAGAACGGCCTGTTCGGTATCCTTGAGCGTCAAAAGACCCGTCAACTTGCCGAACTTGTCCGTCACCAGCAGTTTTTCAATTCGCCGTGATTTCATAAGGCTGATTGCCTCGTCCCGATCCGCCGGTTCTTCCAGAACAGCGAGGTTATCGGACGTCATCATGACACTTACGGGCGTGTCGTCGGATGTCGCAAAGCGCATGTCGCGGTTCGTCACGATGCCGACCACACGGCCCACATCATCGACCACCGGAAACCCCGTGAAGTTGTAGCGTTCGATCAGGGCCTTTGCGTCAGCCAGCGTCTGATCGGGGCGGAGTGTGATCGGACTGTAGACAATTCCCGATTCAAAGCGCTTCACCCGGCGGATCTCGCGCGCCTGTTCTTCGATGCTGAGGTTGCGATGCACGACCCCAATGCCGCCAGCCTGCGCCATGGCGATCGCCATACGCCCCTCCGTTACCGTGTCCATCGCAGAGCTTAGCAGGGGGATGTTCATGGAAATCGTGCGCGTGACCTGTGTGCGGGTATCGGCCGTTGATGGCAGCACATTCGACGCACCGGGCACAAGCAGAACGTCATCAAAGGTAAGCGCCTCGCGAATCTCCATGGATCACCTCACTTGGGGACGTCGGTTGGCACTTTCCTATTTCACGCTGTGCGACGAATGGAAAGAGCCAAAACAGCCGCATCAGGCGCGCTCGGAATTGCCGTACAAGCATCGAAATGTGCCGTTCTACCTCTTTCCCTTACCGCACCCGACACTATTCTGCGCGATAACGAAGGATACGAGTACATGAACAGCGACCCACTTGTCATTTTCACACCCTCGGGCAAACGCGGGCACTTTCCCGTCGGCACGCCGATTCTGACAGCTGCGCGGCAATTGGGGGTGGATCTCGATTCGGTCTGTGGCGGACGTGGCATTTGTTCGAAGTGCCAGATCACGCCAGGTTATGGAGAGTTTCCAAAGCATGGGCTGACCGTCTCAGCCGACGCGCTTTCAGAGTGGAACGCGGTCGAACAACGCTACGACGACAAGCGCGGTTTGACGAAGGGGCGCCGTCTCGGCTGTCAGGCCACCGTGCAAGGTGACGTGGTCATTGACGTCCCGCCTGAAAGCCAGGTGCACAAGCAGGTCGTGCGCAAGGCCGCCACTGCCCGGGCGATCAAGATGGATCCGGCGACGCGGCTTTACTATCTTGAAGTTGAAGAACCTGACATGCACGAACCGACAGGTGACCTGGAACGTTTGGCCCGCGCCTTAAAAGCGCAATGGGAGATTGACAGCTTGCGCTGCGATCTGCCGATCCTTGCGCGCCTGCAGCCGACCCTGCGGAAGGGTAAATGGAAGGTGACCGTCGCGCTTCACAAAGGGCACAACGACAAAGAGAATCACCTTCTCGATATCTGGCCTGGCCTGCACGAAGGTGGACTATTTGGGTTGGCAATCGATCTCGGCTCGACCACGATTGCCGCCCATCTCTGCGATCTGGTGACGGGAGAGGTCAGAACCTCGTCTGGTATTATGAACCCGCAGATCCGCTTTGGCGAAGACCTGATGAGCCGGGTCAGTTACGCGATGATGAACCCAGGCGGCGACAAGGAAATGACCAACGCAGTGCGTGAGGCCATTGATACGCTGGCCGCCGACATTGCAAAGGAAGCGGGTATTGATCCCAGCCTGATCATCGAAGCCGTCTTCGTATGCAATCCGGTCATGCATCACCTGCTTCTAGGTCTCGATCCGGTCGAACTTGGCCAGGCGCCGTTTGCCTTGGCCACGTCCGAGGCAGTTTCGCTTGATGCGCGAGATCTCGACCTTTCAGCGATCAATCCCTCTGCCCGCCTGTTCCTTCTGCCCTGCATCGCCGGGCATGTAGGGGCGGATGCAGCGGCAGTGGCCCTGTCGGAACAACCGGGCCAGTCTGAAGATCTGGTCCTTGTGGTCGATGTCGGAACCAATGCCGAAATCCTTCTGGGCGACAAGACTCGCGTTCTGGCCTGTTCTTCGCCCACAGGCCCGGCATTCGAAGGCGCGCAGATCAGCTCGGGCCAACGGGCCGCTGCTGGGGCCATTGAACGTATAGAAATTGATCCAGACACGAAAGAACCCCGCTTCCGCGTGATCGGATGCAATCTCTGGTCCGATGAGGATGGCTTCGCCAGGGCAACCGCGCAAACGGGCATCACAGGCATCTGCGGATCCGGAATCATCGAAGCGGTGGCCGAAATGCGCATCGCTGGCCTGCTGGACGCCTCTGGCCTTATCGGTTCAGCGGCGCAGACCGGCACATTGCGGAGTGTCGCAGAGGGGCGCACGAATGCCTACCTGATCCATGACGGCACGGCCGATGGCGGCCCGAGGATCACGGTCACCCAGGGCGATATCCGCGCGATCCAACTGGCCAAGTCGGCCCTTTATGCGGGGGCCCGCCTGTTGATGGATGAACGTGGTGTCGATCACGTGGACCGCATCGTTCTGGCCGGTGCCTTCGGCGCGCATATCTCTACGAAACACGCCATGGTCCTTGGCATGATCCCGGATGCACCGCTGGACAAGGTCACAAGTGCGGGAAATGCCGCTGGCACGGGCGCCCGCATCGCCCTGTGCAACATCGCGGCCCGGTCGGAGATCGAAACCATGGTACGGGATATCACCAAGGTCGAAACAGCCATCGAGCCGAAATTCCAGGAACACTTCGTCAACGCTTCGGCCATCCCGAACAGCGCCGATCCATTCCCCATCCTGAACTCTGTCGTGACCTTGCCCGATGTCAGCTTCAACACAGGCGGAGGTGAGGCCGGGGGCCGTCGCAGGAGACGCCGGGGATGAGCAACGCGGATCAGGCAGAATTCTGGACCGATGTTGCCGGCCACAAATGGGTCACACACCAGCACGGCATGGATGCAACCCTAGCCCCAGTCCTAGATCTGGTTCTGGCAGAGGCAGATCTGCAAACAGGGGAACACGTGCTCGACATCGGCTGCGGCGCAGGCACCAGCACATTTGCGGCGGCCGACTATGTTGGCGATCAGGGTCGCGTGACCGGGCTCGACATCTCGCCAACCTTGCTGAAACACGCACGCACACAGGGCGCCGACAAACCCCAGGCGCGGTTCGTCCAAGCCGATGCTCAGACCCACGCGTTCGATCATGCCTATGACGTTATGATCTCGCGATTTGGCGTTATGTTCTTCGCTGACACGGCTGCCGCTTTTGCCAACATCACCAAAGGATTAAAGTCTGGCGCACGTATGATCATGGCAGCCTGGGGTCCTGCCCCGCAGAACCCATGGTTCATGGATGCTGCCGCCGTCGCGTCAGATGTGATGGGCAAACCTCCAAAGACGGATCGCACCCTGCCGGGGCCCTTTGCCTTCGAAGACGCACAACGCGTGATCCGAATGCTTGAGGCGGCAGAATTGCAAGACGTCAAATGCGATGCAAAATCCCTGCATCTCACACCTTCGGGATCTGCGTATGATGTCGCTTTGCAAAGCACGCATATCGGTCCCGCCCAAAGCATACTGTCTCTCTTCGAAGGCAACGAGGCCGATCGAATGCGTATCGCGAAAACGCTCGCCAACACGTTTGCAAGTTATGGCACGGCTAACGGGCTTCGCATCCCGGCTGTGATCAACCTCATTACCGCGCGCGCACCTTGATCGCTTGACCCTAAGATCCCGACCGATTACCCCCAGGGTCCGGGCGGGTATGGTGAAAAGGTATCACGCGAGCTTCCCAAGCTTAAGTTACGGGTTCGATTCCCGTTACCCGCTCCAGCCCTTCTTATCGCTCAGAATACGGGCTCGCGCCCAAGACGCTATTGGGGCACCAACAGGAAGGTTGCAACAGCATCGCAATCGCGGCCCCCATCGGGGCCACAAAACATCGCTTGCCCGCGCAGCACGCACCTTTTCACAAAAGCTCAGCCGACCAGTTCAAGACCAGAGAAGAAGTAGGCGATCTCAACCGCTGCCGTTTCAGGCGCGTCCGATCCATGGACCGAATTCTCGCCCACGCTCTCGGCAAACTCGGCCCGGATCGTGCCTTCGGCCGCATCCGCCGGATTGGTCGCGCCCATGACTTCTCGGTTCTTTGCAATAGCACCTTGACCTTCGAGGACCTGGGCGACGATCGGGGCTGAGGCCATGAATTCGCACAATTCATCATAGAACGGGCGCTCTGCGTGCACCTTGTAGAATTCACCCGCCTGCGCCTTGGTCAGATGAATGCGCTTTTGCGCCACAATCCGCAGACCTGCCTCTTCGAATTTCGCGTTGATCTTGCCAGTCAGATTGCGGCGCGTCGCATCGGGTTTGATGATGGAAAAGGTCCGTTCCAGGGCCATGGGTCTCTCCGTTGGTCAAGCGGGCCCAAGCCGGGCGCCGGATATTGAAATCGCGGCTCCGATAGCATGGGGGTCTGACCTTGGAAAGGGGCGTTGCAGGTGACCTTCGCAACCTGCTAAGGCCCCGGTATGCTGCGGATCAACGACATAAGTTATGCGGTTGCTGGCCGGCCCCTCCTTGAAACGGCCAGCGCAGTGATCCCGTCGGGCCACAAGGTCGGCCTCGTAGGTCGCAACGGGACTGGAAAGACAACCCTCTTTCGTCTGATCCGCGGCGAACTGGCATTGGAAAGCGGCGCCATCTCCTTGCCAGCGGGCATGCGGATCGGTGGTGTCGCACAAGAAGTGCCCGCCAATCAGGTCAGCCTGCTCGACACTGTGCTTGCAGCTGACACCGAACGCGCGGCCCTTCTGGCCGAAGAAACCGATGACGCAGCCCGTATCGCCGAGATTCAGACCCGCTTGGCCGACTTGGACGCCTGGAGCGCCGAGGCGCGCGCGGCCACGATCCTGAAGGGGTTGGGCTTCGACGAGGCTGATCAACAGCGACCATGCTCGGACTTTTCAGGGGGTTGGCGGATGCGCGTGGCGCTGGCGGGCGTTCTTTTTGCACGACCAGATCTGCTGCTTCTGGACGAGCCGACGAACTATCTGGATCTCGAAGGCGCTTTATGGCTTGAAAGCTACCTGGCCCGATACCCGCACACCGTTCTGATCATCAGCCATGATCGCGGTCTGCTCAACCGTGCCGTCGGTGCGATCCTGCATCTCGAAGACCGCAAGCTGACCTTCTACCAAGGCCCCTATGATCAGTTCGCGCGCCAACGGGCAGAAAAGCTGGCCGTTGCGGCGGCCGAGGCCAAGAAGCAAGAGGCAAGGCGCGCGCATCTTCAATCCTATGTGGATCGCTTTCGATACAAGGCGGACAAGGCCAGACAGGCGCAATCACGACTGAAGGCTCTGGCTCGGATGCAGCCGATCGCGAGTCCACAGGAGGTGGCCCTGCGGCGTTTCGAATTTCCCAACCCGGAAGAGCTTTCGCCGCCCATAATCAACCTTGAAGGTGGGGTGACGGGTTACGGCGACACACAGGTTTTGCAGGGTCTGGATCTACGGATTGATCAAGATGATCGTATCGCCCTTCTTGGCAAGAATGGCCAGGGAAAATCCACACTTTCCAAGTTGTTATCCGGCAGGCTTCCAGTAATGAAGGGCCGCATGATCAAGGCAGCCAAACTGCGGATTGGCTACTTTGCCCAGCATCAGGTGGATGAGCTTCACGTCGACGAGACCCCTCTGGATCACCTGCGGCGCGAGCGGCCGAATGAAGCGCCAGCCAAATGGCGCGCGCGGCTTTCTGGCTTTGGCCTGAACGCCGATCAAGCCGAAACGCTGGTGGGGCAGCTGTCGGGCGGGCAAAAGGCGCGTCTCTCACTTTTGCTGGCCACGCTCGATGCGCCGCATCTCCTGATCCTTGACGAGCCGACCAACCACCTAGATATCGAAAGCCGCGAGGCACTTGTCGAGGCGCTTACGAACTACACCGGTGCGGTAATCCTTGTCAGCCATGACATGCACCTGCTTGAACTGGTGGCTGACCGTTTGTGGCTTGTGTCGAGCAGGACGGTAAAACCCTTTGAAGAAGATTTAGAAACATACCGCAAGCTTCTGCTTTCGCAGGAAAAACGCCCCCGCGAAACTGCTGCCCTCAAGCCGAAACGGCTGAGTCGCGATCAACTGATCGCATTGCGATCGGAGGTCCGGAAATCCGAGGCGCGGGTAGAGAAGCTCAACGAGATGCGCGACCAGCTCGCAGCCAAGCTCGCAGCACCGGAACTCTATGAAGATACGCGGATTGGAGAGCTTGAGACCTGGCAGAAGAAGTATGCTGAAGTCATGGATGGGCTTGACCGCGCCGAAGCTCTTTGGATGACCGCACTTGAGCGCCTAGAGGCGGCGGAACAAACCGGCTGAGGTACCGCCCATAGCGCCTGAAGCGTGCCATATACCAACCCGACCGAAACTAAGGGAACACATAGAAACAGCGCAAAAAGTCCTATCTTTTGACGTCGGTATCACGTCGGTACAGGGTCGGTGTCTATGTCGGCATGTGCCCATTAACGCGCAAGGCGATCGGACGTCTCGATTAAGGGGAAACGCCCAAGTCTCACCCATACTAGTCTGCCTCAAATCCTAACATGGTCCCTTTGATTGGAAGGGCCATGCGGTAGAGGCAGACGGGTGACGACACAAAGGTTCAGGATGTCGTCACGCTCCATGAACATGACCTGGGACCGGCGCGCAGCATCAAGACGCTCACCCAGCCAATTTCGGGCTTGTTTGGTGATCTCGCCCCCCGCCACGATCAGCGCATGATCGACCAGCACGCGCCGGTTCATTTCGGGATCGAAGATCTCATGCCCCAGCATCATCGTGGCCTGGTTCAGGATCGTCCCGATACTGCCCTGCCCGATCTTGTTGGTTCCGGATGCGACCAGCTTTCCTTTCTTAGCCTGAATGCCGAAGTACAGAACATGCAGGGTCGGCAGCGTGAACTTCATCCAGATATCCCTGCCGTATTCCAGCGCCTTATCGGTGTGCCCTGTGGCTGTGATACGATGAAATCCGAGTTGTCTGAATAGTGGCAGCAGCACCTCTTCGATCAGCTCATCCTCGGAGCATTTCGACAGATAAGCGGCCAGTTGATCCTTGCGCAGAAGCTCGGCCGTTGTGAGGGGGCGGTGCGGATTGACGATCTGGACCAGCGTATTGGTGGCGATGTGGCGCAAGCGGCCTTGTCCGTCATCATCATAGAAAGCGAGCCATCCTTCGCTGGACAAGATGACGTTGAGCGCAGCCAACGCCTTACGACGATGCGGATCGCCCTCTTGCGCTTCGTTTTTATCCAGCAGGGTCTCGATGATCCGAACGAAAGGTTCAGGCGCCATACGTGGGGCCGTACGCGGCAGGGCAAGTACCTGTTCGAGGCGGCGGGCTGTCCAACGCCCACGCGTCGAACCATCATGCCGAAAATCGAGCCCACAATGCTCGAAAAACTCGGTGATGTAGCGGCTGGAGCGATACGGAAAATGATCGACATTGCCACAGATCATGTCCGCCACGGCTTTCAGATTTCGCTTCCGCCACCTCATGGCGAGAACATAAGGTGAACAACCGTGCGTGGCAACAGCGATCAAGACCGAATGCAAGGTTGTCTCAGGCATAAGTCAAAAGATCATGATCATGAGAAGCGCGCGCTCCACATAAAATCGCAGGCAAAACAGTCTTCACCTCCCCTTGGGTGGCGATTGAATTTTTTTTGAATCATCCTGGGAAAAGCGACGCGCTTGGATTAACGACTTTGATCAGTTCAGCACATTTCGACCTACTCTAAAGATCTACGCGGTCTTTGCGGGCGTCTTGTAGCGATCAATTGCCCAGCCTGCCGTCTTCAAAGACAAACCGACCATTCGTCCTGTCGGGCAATTTGAATTGCTCTGTTAACGTCCCCTCGAAGGGTTTGAATGTGAGCGTCCACCGGACGGTCTGGCCGTCGCTACAGGTCAGCGGTACGTTGACCGTGCAGCTTACTGTGCGGGCCTGCTTTGCTTACAGAACGCCCTGACAGGTCCAATCGCCGTTCGAGGCGGAAATCTGAAAGCACTCTATGCTGCTAGCGCGAGAAGCCCAGCTGCAAAGCGGGATAATAACAAATGGATTTCATGAGTTCACTTAGGAGACTTTGCCCTTGCTGGACCATAGGTGAAAACATCGTCAGTCAGATCTGGACTTTCGTTGGCGATGGCGGACCCGATCACGCCGAATACGACATAACTGGTTGTTGCTCTGCCCTGTTTGCTTGCGTTGACAGGTTGAAGTTCGAGAATTGCTGTCTTGTTATTGGCCTCATACACGACATCTAACTTCGGGGATCGCGTTTCATAGGTCGGATGCCTTGCGACCCCCGGCGTTGTGAGAGTGACGCGGCAATACGGCGTGTCGAGTGTGCTGCGCGCACCGTTGAGTTCGGCGCCTTCCGCTGCGAAGGCGCGTAACGGCACCTCGGCCAGGCGATTGGCCTGTATTTGACGCGATGCTGCTTTGAACAGCGGTGTGGCTGGTCTTACAGCGTGCTCGCCTGTCAAAATGGGATCCGTTCAGCCCGCGAATCAGACAACCAGAACGGCCGTGAGGCCTACATGGCCTAGTGATAACTTCATTTTCCAGATCTGAAGTATAGGACTTCAGTGAGTTTGTCAGAACACAATCAAAAGTTGAAGCTCCACCTGGTTCGCTTGTGTAAGCAGTTTGTTTCCAGACTCAAGCAAATAAATTGGTCGCAGCACTAAAGGTTGGTCAAAGACGGTAGATCCCGCTGAACTTGTCTTTCAGATAGGCCACAAGAGGCGCCTCGCTGGGTTCCATGCCACTGGCGCGTTGGATCGTTTCGCGGGGTTCATAAAGGCCGCCGTGCTGCTGGAGGTTCTCGCGCAGCCAGGTCGTGGCGGGTTTGGTGTCGCCCTGAGCCAGATGCGTGTCGAGATCGGGAACAGCCTTGCGCAGCGCCGCATGCAAGCAGCCGGCATAGACATTGCCTAACGAATAGGTCGGAAAGTAGCCAAAGAGGCCGACGGACCAGTGCACGTCCTGCAGGATCCCGTTTGAGGGCTTGTCAATAGGATAGCCAAAATCGGCCTCGAACCGATCGTTCCAGGCAGATTCGAGATCATCCACCTGCAGGTCCCCCGCCATGAGGGCGCGTTCCAAGTCAAAGCGCAGAAGGACATGGAGGTTATACTGCACCTCGTCCGCTTCGGTGCGGATGAAGCCTTCGTTCACGCGGTTGACCGTGCCGTAGAACACCTCTTCGTCGGGGATGCCGAAATCGCCAAAGGCATCACGCATCTGGCCATAAAGCCAGCCCGTGAAAGCACGGCTGCGGCCGAGCTGATTTTCATATATCCGGCTTTGACTTTCATGCACGCCCATCGACACACCACGCCCCAGCGGGGTCAACAGATAGGCGTCATCAATGCTCTGCTCATAACAGGCATGCCCAACCTCGTGGATGGTCGAGTAAAAGCAGTTGAAGGGATCTTGGGGATTGGTTCGCGTGGTGATCCGTACATCGTGACCTGAACCCGAGCTGAACGGGTGAACGGCCTTGTCGATCCGCCCGTTATGGAGCGAGTAGCCGAAGGTAAGTGCCAAAACCTCGGATAAGACGAGCTGTTTGGTCTCGTCAAACGTGCCTTTAAGTTTCGCGGGGGCTTCGGCCTCGCGGATGGCCGCCCGCAAGTCGCTCAATTCAGGGCGAAGCGCATCGAACATGGCTGCCAGCTGCGCGCCGGTGGTGCCTGGCTCGTAATCCTGAAGCATCGCATCATAGATAGCGTCATTGCCAGCAAGCGCTGCCCCCTCTTGCCGTTTGAGGTCCACGACCTCTTGCAAGACCGGCAGAAAGGCTGCGACATCCTCGTCCGAGCGGGCTTGCGCCCATTTGCCCTGCGCCGTCGAGGTGATGCGAGCGATGGTGGCCGCGAGGTCAGCAGGAACCTTCGAAGCACGGTCAAAATCGCGGCGGATGTGTCGGAGATGTGACGTTTGCACCTCGTCTTGCGGCTCGGCCTGTTCGAGCCAATCGCCCACGCGCGGATCAAGGCGGCGGGCGTGCAACACACCTTCGATCGCTGCCATTTCTTCGCCGCGCTGTTCGGCTGCACCTTTTGGCATCATCGTTTCCTGATCCCAACCTAAACGCCAGGATATCAAGCGAAGCGCCTCCGTGTCGCGCTGGAAGGTCATGAGATCATCGAAGGCTGTCATGCGGAGGCTCCACGGATAGATGTTGCAATTGGGTAGGCGCTGAGAAAGCGCGCGCGGAGGATCAGAACCCAGAGGACCACCGCCAGGAACTGGTGCACGATGGCGATATACCAAGGTGCTGCGTAAAGGACGGTGACTATCCCCAGGACGATTTGCACGATAAGGGCCGCGAAGACAGCGTTGAATGCAAACCGGGTCTGGGGATGGGCCGATTTCCGCCCGCGCAGCCAGACGATCACACCGAAAAAAAGCAGCAAGTAGCCGGCACAGCGGTGGATGAATTGAACGAGGCCAGGGCTTTCGAAGTAGTTGCGCCAGATCGGCTCAAAAGTAAAGGCAGAGGCCGGGAACCACTGCCCGCCCATAAGCGGCCAGTCGGTGTAAGATCGGCCTGCATCGATGCCCGCAACGAGTGCACCGATGAGGATCTGCAAGAAGGCGAAATGCATGAGGCCGGTGGAGAGTGAGAATTGCCTGGCCTCTTTCCCGCGGCGGGCCTGCATCAGATCCCGTTCTTCCCGGCTCAAAAGCATGGCGTACCAGGCCACAAAACCGAGAATGACAAAGGCCAGACCCAGATGAGTGGCAAGGCGGTAGCTCGCCACATCGACCATGCCCTCGCCCTGCGTGACGCCACTGGCGACCATCCACCAGCCGATTGCTCCTTGGGCGCCACCCAGGGCTCCGAGAAACAGTAGGCGCGTTTTCCAACCGGTCGGGATCTGACGTCGCAGGAGGAACCACAAGAAACCGATGGCCCAAACGAGGCCAATCACGCGGCCCAACTGCCGATGCCCCCACTCCCACCAGTAGATCACCTTGAAATCGGCCATCGTCATCCAACTGTTCTGGATACGAAATTCGTCGATCTGCTGGTAAAGCGCGAATTCGGCGTCCCAATCGGCCTGGTTCAGGGGCGGGATCGCACCGGTGAAGGGGCGCCATTCGGTGATGGAAAGTCCGCTGTCGGTCAGGCGGGTCAGCCCGCCAACGGCGATCATGACAACGACTAGCGCAAAGAGCAAAATCAGCCAGACACGGATCGCGCCGCGGGCACCTTTTCGGCCCTTGTCGATCACGCCGGTCTGCGCGGTCTGGCGTTCGGTGGTTCCGACCTCTTCGAAAATGCTGCGCTTGGTGGCCATCGGCTTCCCCTTGTTTGGCCCTTAGTTATGCGCGGGCCGCGCTGTCGTCCAGCGTCAGTCCTTGTGCTTGCCGCGGACCAACTGCCGCAGCAGCCCGTGCAACATCTGGACGTCAACGCGGGTCAGTGGCATGCGGCTCCACATATTTCTGAGGTTGGCCTTCATCGACTGGACCTTGTGGTCGGGAAAAAAGAAACCCGCATCCTCCAGCTGTTCTTCAAAATGACGGGCGAGGTATTCAACCTCGGCCCCGCTGGCCCAATCAGTACCGGCCATTTCGACCTCCTGCCCTACAACATCGGTGCTGTTGCGGCGCCACTCATAGGCAGTGAGCAGAACGCATTGCGCAAGGTTGAGCGATGGGTATTCCGGGTTCACCGGGACTGTGATGATCGCGTTGGTCCTTGCGATATCTTCGTTTTCAAGACCTGCGCGTTCGGGGCCGAAAAGCACACCGACATGCTGGCCTTCGGCGATACGCTTTGCGGCCTCCTGCATGGCGGCTTCGGGGCTGAAGACCGGCTTGGTCAGATCCCGCGACCTTGCGGTGGTCGCAAAAACATAGGTGCAATCTGACAGGGCGCCAGGCAGATCATCCGTGATGACGGCGGCGTCCAGAACCCTGCCCGCCCCGCTGGCAAGGGCTGTGGCGGCAGGGTTGGGCCAGCCATCGCGGGGTGCCACGATCCGCATCCGGTTGAGCCCAAAATTGCACATCGCGCGCGCCGAAGCGCCGATGTTCTCGCCCATCTGGGGCCGGACAAGGATGAACGTGGGTCGGTCAGTCATGGCGGCAGGGCTTAGGCACCCCGCGCGCCGAGGGCAAGACCGTTTCCATCGGCGATGACTTGGGCTAGAGGGAAGCAAAACAGGACAACGCCCATGAGCGATGAAGAGCAGCCGCAGATCTATCTGATCCTCCCCCCCACGATTGAAGTGGCCACATTCCCCGATCTTCTGGGGCGCGTGCTTGATGCAGAGGCAGTGGCGTGCCTGCGCCTTGATCTGAGTTCACGCGATGAATACCGGATCGCGCGGGCGGCCGATGCCTGCCGGGAGGTCGCCCATGCGCGGGACGTAGCGATCGTAATCAACGATCACGTGGCGCTGGCGGAACGGCTCGGTCTGGACGGGGTGCATTTATCGGATGCTGGCCGATCGGTTCGGGGCGCGCGCAAGACGCTAGGGGCTGACGCCATCGTCGGCAGTTTTTGCGGGGCATCGCGGCATGACGGGATGAGCGCAGGCGAGGCCGGTGCTGACTACGTCAGCTTCGGCCCGATGGCGGGGGCGTTGGGCGACGGGACATTGGCCGAGGCCGAGCTTTTTGCTTGGTGGTCGGAGATCATCGAAGTGCCGGTCGTTGCCGAAGGCGGCATCACACTGGAGGTTGCAAGCAAGTTGAAGACGATCACCGACTTCATCGCCTTGGGTGACGAAATCTGGGAGCATGATGATCCCTCGGCACGCCTGAGCGCATTCGTGGCGGACCTCGGCTAGAGCAGCGTTCTTTCGATTACCCACCAGATGCCGATCAGGGCGATGGCCAGCGACCCGGTGATCGACACGGCGCGGAACATTACGTCTTGATCGACCACCACCCGTTCGGCATCGTCCAGATCGGCGAGCCTGGCCGCGCGTGTAGCCAGCAAAAGCAGGATGAAGGCCATTGCGATGACGGTCAGCTGTCCGACTTCCACGCCCACATTAAAGCCGAGAAGCGCGGGAATGAGCTGTGCCTCGGGCAGGCCAAACTCCTCCAGAACCGAGGCAAAGCCCAACCCGTGAAGCAGCCCGAAACCGAAGACGATCACGGGCCGCCAGACATTCAGGCGGGTCGCAAAAATATTCTCGATCGCGACATAGACGATCGAGGCGGCAATCAAAGGTTCTACCACGCTGCCTTGGATCGTCACGATATCAAGCGCGCCCAAAGCCAGTGTGACCGTGTGTGCCAATGTGAAGGCGCTGATCTGCCAAATCAGCGGACCCAGACGGGTCGACAGCAGGAACAGGCCCAGAACGAACAGAATATGATCAAGACCCTTTGGCAGAATGTGGTCAAAACCGATCGGGATGTAGCCCGCAAAGGTCTGCCATCCGGTCGCAGATGCTTCACCAATCAGCAGGATCTGTGCGCTGGTGTCACCTTCTTCCAGTTCGACGGTGACTAGATCCGCGGCGCCCTGCTGGCGCAATGCAAGCGCGCCATGCCCGTCCGGCCAGTTAACGCTCAGCATTTCGGTGCCAGAAGGCAAGCTTCCAGACAGCACCAGCCTTGAGACGCGGGGATTTTCGAGACCTGCGTCCTCGATGATCTCGAAACTGTTCTGTGTGAGGGCAATGGGTGTCCCGTCCGCTGCCAAAAGAGGCAGAGCGTTCCAGCTGTCGATGAGCGGAGCGAGACGCGCGGCGATGGCATCACGATCCTCGGCCCGCAGCACATCATAGGTGTCAGAACCTTGCGCCTCATCCGTGTCCGCAAGTCCGTCAAGGTCGATGCCTGCCAGAAACGCCTCGATGTTCAGACGGATGTCGAAACTCACCTTACCATCCGCAGCCGTCAGGTCCGCTATGGCGGGGGTAACCTCGTGCGCTCGAGCGAGTGTACTTGACAAGACCAGCACAAAAAGCAGCTTGTTCAGCAGCACAATCAAAGGCCGTATCATGTTCTTCCCCCGCATCCTTTTCATCGCTTTCTGCGCTTTTGCAGCCCCGGCTGCAAGCGCGCATGAGTTCTGGATCGAGCCCGAGGCCTACAAGGTGGCGCAAGGTGAGGAAATTACTGCAAGGCTTCGGAATGGCGAGGAGTTTTCGGGCATCAGCATCGGTTATTTTCCGCGCCGCTTCACACGGTTCGATCTCGTCTTTGGGGACGAGGTGCAAACGGTTGAGGGGCGGTTGGGAGATGTGCCGCCTGTGAAGACGGTCATCGACCAAGACGGCCTGCTCGTGATTGCACATGAAACCACGCCCAGCACGATTACTTACAAGACCTGGGAGAAGTTCGCGAAGTTTGCGGAACACAAGGATTTCCCCAAGATCGAGGCGCGTCATCAGGCGGCCGGATTTCCGCGGGAAGGCTTCAAAGAGGTATATACAAGGCATGTCAAGGCGCTGATCGCCGTTGGAGACGGCCAGGGTGCGGACCGCGCGCTTGGCCTTGCGACCGAAATCGTGGCGCTCACCAATCCTTACGCCCCGGATTTCAATGGGCTCATGCAGGTTCAGGTGCTGGACGCGGGCAATCCAAGGGCCGATGCACAAGTGGAGGTCTTTTCGAAAGCTTCAGATGACAGCGTCAAGATCACACTGCACCGGTCAGATGCAAATGGCATCGCGAGAATTCCTGTCATGGCGGGGCATGCCTACCTGCTCGATGCGGTCATCCTGCGGCCCTTCTCGGGGGATGGCGACGCCGTTTGGGAAACCCTATGGGCTGCGTTGACCTTTGCCGTGCCCGGTTGACTTGTGCCCCCTGACCGCTTGCGCCATGAAGCGGTTATGAGCGCCAGCATCGATATTCTTTGCATCGGGTCGGTCCTGTGGGACGTGATCGGGCGCTCGCCCTCGGCCATGCGGCAGGGTTCGGACGTTGCAGGTCGCATTACGCGCATTCCGGGCGGCGTGGCAATGAACATTGCTATCACGCTGGCGCGCTTCGGTCTGACCCCTGCTCTGTTGAGCGCGGTTGGTCGTGATGCGGAAGGTGATGAGTTGATTGCAGCCTGCACAGCGCGGGGCATGGTCACCAACATGGTCTATCGCTCGGAAGATCTGCCGACGGACCGCTACATGGCTGTCGAGGGGGCGAACGGTTTGATCGCAGCCATAGCCGACGCGCATTCGCTGGAAGCGGCCGGTGACAAGATCCTGCGCCCGCTGACAGACGGACGTTTGGGATCCGAAAGCGATCCTTATGCGGGTCTCGCCGCGCTTGACGGTAACCTGACGATCAATCTGCTAAGCGACATCGCAAAAAGCCCGATCCTGAAGGCGGCTGATCTGCGGGTGGCGCCTGCCTCGCCCGGCAAGGCAGAGCGATTGTCACCCTTCCTGCAGCAGGGGCGCGGCACGCTCTACGTTAATCTGGAAGAGGCAGGGCTTTTGTGTCAGCAGGCTTTCGAGACATCGCAGGCAGCGGCAGAGGGGTTGCTGAAACGCGGTGCGGCGCGGGTTCTGGTGACGGATGGCGGTGATACCGCGACAGACGGCAACGCCGCCGGCCTGATCGCCCAGACTCCGCCGCAGGTTCTGGTAACGCGGGTTACGGGCGCGGGCGACACCTTCATGGCGGCACATATCGCTGCCGAACGGCAAGGTGCTGATCGCGAGGCGGCCTTGGCCAGGGCGCTGGAGGCGGCGGCAAGTTATGTTTCAGGGGTAACACCAAAATGACTCTCTTTACACCATCTGCCGAAGTTGCAGCGGCCTTGGAGAGTGGGGCCCCCATCGTCGCACTTGAAAGCACGATCATCACACACGGGATGCCTTACCCGCAAAACCTCGACGTTGCTCGGCAGGTCGAAGCGGATGTGCGCGATGGGGGTGCTGTGCCAGCGACCATTGCCGTAATGGACGGTGTTCTGCATGCGGGCCTTAGGGATCAGCAGCTAGCGTCACTGGCGCAGGCAAAGGATGTGGCAAAGCTAAGTCGGGCGGATCTTGCCATCTGCATGGCCGAGGGGCGCACAGGTGCGACAACTGTCGCCGCCACGATGATCGCCGCACATCTTGCCGGGATCGCCGTGTTTGCCACGGGCGGGATCGGAGGGGTGCATGTGGGCGCGCAGGACAGCTTTGACATCTCAGCCGATCTGATCGAATTGGCGCAGACCCCGGTCACCGTCGTGGCGGCAGGGCCGAAGGCCATTCTGGATATTCCGAAAACACTTGAGGTCCTGGAGACCCAGGGTGTCCCAGTAATTGCCTATCGTCAGGATCAGATCCCGGCCTTCTGGTCGCGGCAATCGGGGCTTAAGGCGCCGCAACGCATGGATGATCCGGGCCGTATCGCAGCCGCCCACCGGATGCGCACGGCCGTCGGATTGCCCGGTGGCCAGCTTGTCGTGAATCCGATCCCAGAGGTGGACCAGATCACGGCAGAGACGCTCGCCCCGATCATCGCGCAGGCCCAAAGTGAGGCAGACGCTCAGGGCATCCTTGGCAAAGCGGTCACGCCCTTTCTGCTGCAACGCATTTTTGAGCTGACCGATGGCGCGTCCCTGACCGCAAACATCGCTTTGGTGAGAAACAATGCCCGACTTGCCGCTAAAATTGCCAAGCAATTGAGCGTCTTCAGCATTCCGTGACCGATCAGATGCGCATTGCCATTGTAGAGCTTATCCGCTTCACCTAACTACATCGCGATGTTGCTGGACGAGTTATGAACACACCTTTTGATCCAGAAACGCCCAAACGGCCAGGCATGCTGGCCCGTCTTAGGGCGTCTTTCCTGACCGGGCTGGTCGTGATCGCACCGGTGGGCCTGACGATCTGGCTGATCTGGACAGTCGTCGGCTGGATTGACGGTTGGGTGCTGCCGCTGGTCCCCTACGCCTATCAACCCGACAAGCTGATCCAGAACCTGCTTGGCCTTGATCCTTCGGTGCAGATCAACGTGCGCGGGATCGGCGTGGTTATCTTCCTGATCTTTACGGTCATCGTTGGCTGGATGGCCAAGGGCCTGATCGGTCGGTCGCTGATCCGCTTCGCCGAAAGCCTTGTGGAACGCACGCCCGTCGTTCGGTCAATCTATTCAGGGATCAAACAGATCTCCGAGACGGTCTTTGCGCAATCCGAGCGCTCATTCGAAAAGGCCTGCCTCATTGAATATCCACGACGTGGCATCTGGGCGATCGGTTTCATCTCGACCACCGCGAAAGGCGAGGTGGCAATGCGCTATGACGGAGGTGAATTGCTGAGCATCTTTGTGCCCACCACACCAAACCCGACCTCGGGCTTTCTGCTCTTTTTTCCTGCCGAAGATGTGATCGAACTGGATATGAGCATCGAAGACTCGGCGAAACTGGTGATTTCGGCAGGTCTTGTCTATCCCAACGGAAAGGATTCCGAGCCCGTCGAGATCACGCAGCCATCCGGCCCAGTCGCTAAATAAACATCTCGCGCAGATCGATACTGCTGTCCCTACCGATCGTGTCAAAGTGTCCCGTCAGAAAAGCATCGGCCGCCTTGTAGCCCGCATCGTGCAACGTGTTGATGATGTAAGCATTCGGCACGAGTTTTGTCGCTACGCTCAGGTCGTTCATCAGATCATCATCCGCGATCATGTGGACATTTACGCGGGACATGCGCCCTTCTTTCATCGTCCCGTCGTCCAGAAGGCGTTGAACGAAGTTAATCGCACGCAATTCGCGCAGAAGGGATGAGTTAAAACTGATCTCGTTTATGCGGTTCTGGATCTGCTGGGGGGTCTTCGGAACCTCGTTGCGCTCGAGCGGGTTGATATTGACCACCACAATATCGTCCGGTAAGCTTTTGCTAAACAACGGAAAAAGCGCTGGATTTCCGGTATAGCCGCCATCCCAGAAAACTTCGTTCCGCTTGGTCTCTGCATCGTAGATCTCGACCGCCTGAAAGAGAGTTGGCAGGCAGGCCGAGGCCATTATGACATCGCCGGTGACGTCCGCCGCGCTGAAGACGCGCAATTTACCGTTGCGCACGCGGGTGGTGCTAACAAACAGGGCCGGCCCCACATCCGCGCAGACACAATCGTAGTCAAGGCGTGCGACGATGTCGGTCAGGGGGTTCTGATAGAACGGCCCGTAGCTGTAGGGCGAGACCATCCGCGACCAAGCCTCACCCACGATGTAGGCGGCGGAGTTTTCCAGGGTTTGTGCCACGGCAGATGGGGCGAAAGGCCACATCCAGCGTGTCATGCCGGTGTCGTTGACCCCTGCCACTTTGGACCAGAGCCATTTGAGGTTCTCGATGGCCCCGTCGCGCCCGTTCTGGACAATGCCAGCCTTGACGGCGGCACCATTGAGTGCGCCCGCCGACGTGCCAGAGATCGCGGCTATTTCGATACTGTCATCTTCCAGCAACCGGTCCAGAGCGCCCCAGGTAAAAGCGCCATGGGCGCCACCGCCCTGCAGCGCGAGATTAATCTTCTTGGTCTTGCGTCTCGCCATAATCCCGCCCCCGGCCATTTGCCAATGCGTAGCGGAATTTTGCATGCGCAGCAATCACTGCACGAGGGCTGGAAAGGTTGTGTAAACCAATCGTTGACACGATAAACGGGAGACTATCTTTTGATTGCCAGACGGCTTTGGTGTTACTTAATCGGGGAAACGAATGACAAGTAAAACACTTGATGTGTGTATCGTAGGTGCGGGGCCCGCCGGGCTTCAGGCGGCATATCTTTTGCGCAAGAAGGGCTTGGATGTCCGGCTTCTTGAGCGTGGGTCCGGGGTGAGCGGTTTTTTTCGCAAGTTCCCGCGCCACCGTAATTTTATCTCGATCAACAAGGTGCATACGGGGCTTGAGGATCCGGATGCCCGGCTGCGTTATGATTGGAACACACTGCTCAATGATGACGGTCTGAATGTGGGGGATTTCACCAAGAAATACTTCCCGAAGGCCGACGTCTACGTGGAATACCTCGAACGTTTCGCCGAAAATTTGGGTGACGATGTGATCTTGGAGGCTGAGGTCGAGAATGTCTCGAAGTCTGGAGACATCTTCACGCTTCACTGCGCGAATGGCCGCAGCTTTAGAGCGCATCACGTGATAATCTCCAGCGGGGTCACAAAGCCATGGCTTCCAGAGGTCGCCGGGATTGACCTAATCGACAATTACATGACGTTTGATGCGACGCCCGAGCGCTTTGACAACAAGCGTGTCCTGATCCTTGGCAAGGGCAACGCCGCTTTTGAAACGGCCCAACGGATGATCGAACATGCGGCGTCGATCCACGTGATGAGCCCTAACCCGCTTAAGTTCGCCTGGAATACGCATTTTGTTGGGCATGTGCGGGCGGTGAACACGCAATTCATCGATACGTATCAACTCAAGTCGCAAAACGCGGTGGTCGATGCGGAACCGGTCAGGATCGAAAGGGACGGCGACACATTTCTGGTGACCGCAAGGATGACAGCGGCCAAGGATCATGAGATCGTGCTGCGGTATGACCATGTTGTGGGCTGCACGGGCTTTCGCTGGGATGCCACGGTCCTTGATGAAGCGATCCGTCCGAAACTTCGCCATTTCGACAAGTTTCCGGAGATGACACCGCAATGGGAAGCGGCTGAAACACCGAACCTGTGGTTTGCTGGCACGATCATGCAAAGCCGTGACTTCAAGAAGACGATGTCGGGCTTTGTGCATGGTTTCCGTCACAACATCGCAGCGCTGACAGAGTTCATTGCGGGGCGCGTCACAGGCACGCCCTACCCGACCGATGTTATAGACATGGCCGGCGAGGCCCTGGTGGAAGAGATCATCAACCGGATCTCGCTTTCGTCGGCGATGTTCCTGCAGCCGGGTTTTCTCTGTGACATTGTTCACATGGACGGGACACGGTATCGGGACATCCCTGTGGACTGGGCAACGAGCGACCCGGAAGTGCTGGGCACGGAGAGCTTGATGGTAACGCTGGAATTCGGCAATTTCGGTCAGACGCCGACACATGTGCAGCGCGCGCACACCGCCTTCGGGGGAGAACCGGACCCGTTCATCCATCCCGTTTTGAGACATTACCGGAATGGTGAGCTGATAGGGACGACACATCTGTCGGATCACCTTGATGCCGATTGGCGACGCCCCGAGGACAAGGAAGATGGTGCTGGCACAGTAACAGCGATGACTTTTGCCGATCTGGGAGAGACCTTGTCGATTGCAGAGGTCGCCCGCGATCAGATTCGGACTTTTATGCGCGATCAGGGGCTGGTCTTACCAATGGCAGCTGAATAGCTGTGGCGGGCGATATGCCCGCCCTACCTTGCCAAATATGGAAACCGTCACACGGATGGTTTCTGCCACTCCATCATCATCAGGTAGGGCATATCCGCGTAATTGTTCACCCTTTCTGGTGGACCGCCCTGCGGTTTCGGTTCGTCGAAGAGCGTCAAGATGAGCCCCTGCTGCAAGAAGAGTTGCATGTAGTGCGACAGCGGCCTGTGCCAATTCTGAACGCGCAGCCCGTCCCATTCGAACCAGGCCTTGCGCGCTTCGAGATAGCGGCCGAGTGGTCTGAGTATTTCATCCGTGTCCTTGCAGTGTCGTCGCCCGATCATGCTGCTGGAGGTCGCAAAGCTGGAAAGATTGGCGACAAGTATCCTGCCACCGGGTTTAAGGACACGCGCCATTTCGGGCACAGCCCGGTCTGTTCCATCAATGTCGATCAGCGACAGGTAAGAGACGACCAGATCGAAATGCGCATCGTGACATGGCAGATCCTCGGCAAAGCCATGCAGGTATTGGCCATGTGGATCCTGCATTTTTGCCGCGTCGATCATGGCCGACACTGGGTCAAGGCCAGTTGTGGTTACGCCCAGATCCCGCATACGTCGACAAAAGCGGCCCTCTCCGCAACCGATATCGAGAGCCGTGCTGGCTGCTGCCTGGCGCACGCGCGCAATCATCGGAGCGTCGAGAACAAATTGGCGTGAAAAATCGCCTGCGTCGCCGACCCCTTCGATCCAGTTCCCAGCAGAACTGGCCCAGCCGTTTTCATCAGGATCACGCTGGTCCATCGAAATCTAGAGCGCTGTCCAGCCACCGTCGACGCTGATTGTCGTGCCGGTGACCTGAGCCCCCGCGTCCGAGCAGAGGAACACGGCCGTGCCGCCCATCTGTTCGACCGTGGCAAATTCCTTCGAGGGTTGGCGTTCCAGCATGACGTTCTGGATCACTTCCTCGCGGCTCATGTCGTATTCTTTCATCGTGTCGGGGATCTGCTTTTCCACGATGGGTGTCAGCACATAGCCCGGACAGATGGCATTGCACGTGATCGGTTCCTTTGCGGTTTCAAGCGCTGTGACTTTCGTAAGCCCAACGATCCCGTGCTTGGCCGCGACGTAGGCCGATTTGTAAGGCGATGCTGTTAGTCCGTGGGCGGAGGCGATGTTGATCACCCTTCCCCAGCCTGCCTTGCGCATCATGGGCAGCGCGGCGGCCGAGGTATGGAAGGCCGAAGACATGTTTATGGCGATGATCGCATTCCATTTCTCGACCGGAAATTCAGGAATGCCCGCCACGTGCTGAATGCCCGCATTGTTGATAAGGATGTCGCATGAGCCTGCCTTTTCAACCAGGGCTCGGCACTGATCGTCCTTAGACATATCGGCCTGGATATAGAGGGCTTTTGTACCCGTCTCCTCGCTGATCTCGCGTGCCAGAGCATGATCTTCTTCAGTGTCGGTAAACGAGTTCAGAACCACGTCGGCGCCTGCGCGGGCAAGCTCCCAAGCAACCCCCAGACCGATCCCTGAATTCGATCCGGTAATGACGGCTGTCTTTCCGGCAAGCGAGATTTCGAATGGCATGGGAAGTCCTCCTGATCTGGGCGATGCTGCATGTGCGAAAGGTTGCGCAATCGGGTCCGGATGGCAAACGCTTTCCGGGCGCTAGATGGATGACGGCCAGATTCGAGGAGATATCCAATGAGATACATCTGGATGATGCTTTTTCTATTGTCTTCCGGTCTGGCGGCAGCGGCGCAAAGCGCCGAAGAAGAGATCCAGGCCGTCATTCTGGGCATCGCCAGGGCGGCGGATGACGGGGAATGGGATCTGTTGCAACAGAAGTTCGCCGATCATGTCTTGATGAACCAGACGTCGCTTATGGGGGAAGACGGCGGCAGGCCGGCTGAAACGGATGTGATCGGCGACTGGGCGGATCTTCTGCCGCGCTTTGATTCGACCGAACACCGCATTACCGACATTGAGATCGTCGCGGTTTCGCGGATCACAGCGCGTGCCACGTCGCGCTATCACGCGATCTACAAACGCAACGGGAGGATGTGGGAAGAAACCGGTCGTCTGAGCTATCTTCTGAAGCGTGAGCGTAACAGATGGGTGGTGACGGCAATGGATGCAGCACCAGAGCAAAACAGCGGCCCGTTGACCGATCTGCTGGAAGATGACTAAGCAAAAAAAACGCCGGCACGAAGCCGGCGTTAAGTTATTGAGGCAGGTTTCATACA
>ERZ1740067.48-NODE-48-length-93462-cov-6.965153_pt1 | contig 93462 bp, 86 predicted proteins | sample MGYA00581736_ERZ1740067 | MGnify/ENA primary metagenome ERZ1740067 (study PRJEB43018, sample SAMN04849236) | marine metagenome | isolation source: floating plastic debris | place: Pacific Ocean | collected 2008-08-27 | study: EMG produced TPA metagenomics assembly...
ATTGATTTGGTATTTTTTGGTTAAAAATTCACCGGAATGAATCTGGACCTTGCTGTCAACAAAATTCATCCCGTGAAAAAGTATCTTTTATACATTCTCCCCTTTGCCGCCATAATATTCCTCGCAGCATGCAATCCTGAGGAGCAGGCCAGTATCGTTAATGAGGAACAAGACCCCATAGGTGGTGGGGAAGACACCCCTGGTGATATTCCCATTGAAAATCCTTCCGAACCCAATACGGAATACACCGCTGATATCTTCTTTATTGACCGCAATACCCTATACGGTATTCGAGACCGTTTTTTTGATACCGAACAGCAGGGCATTGGCCAAATCAGCACGCCATTTTTGGAAATTGACCTCCCTTCAGATGACCAAGTGGAGAATCAAAGTACCCCATTGATATACTCCGCCAACAATGAGATGGTCAATAGCTATGACAATTTGCGATTGGCCGTAGCTTCCAATGACGGTACCCTCGCCAACTATGCAGCGGCCAATAGTGAGAGCGATTGGAGCGAACTTTGGAGCATCTCCCTGCCCGGGGGCCTGTTTGCAGCCCCGGCCATTGCGGGCAATGGACCAAACCGAACACTTATTGCAGGTGATGCCAATGGTGCAGTTCACGGGATCAATGCCAACAGTGGCGAAGTTTTATGGTCATGGCCCAATACTACCCCCATTCCATCATTTCTTGCTCCACTGGAAGTTATTCCGGCAAGTGGTACCGTAATCGCCGCTTCCTTTGGTGGTTGGGTCTTTGCTTTGGATGCCCAGAGTGGCACTAAACTTTGGGAATTTGAAACCAATGGATTGATCACCGCCAAACCCTATTACGCAGAAGGTCCAGACGACGGTATCGCCTCAATACTCATAGCTACACAAGAGGGGGTTGTTTTTAGGTTGGATGCCTTTAACGGCAACGAACTCTGGCGTACGACCCTGCCCCCGGATCGTTTTTCGTCAACAACAACACAATTCATATCCAGCGCTCCCAGCAGCGATGGAACGGACAATAGTTTTTTCGTGGCCTCCGCCAATAGTAGTTTTTTTAATATGAACGTGACTACGGGTGCCATTATCTGGGATTCCGAAGACACCCGATTTGATGCCTTCCGCTCGTCCATCTATTCCTTGGATGATACCTTTTCCGTAGGCATTGGTGCTTTTGGAAGCTTATATCAATTTACGCGAAATGGACCCACCTTCAGTCAGGTAAGTTGGACGGAGTTAATGCTTCCCAATGCCAATGAAGGAGGAATCAGCGGATCTCCTGTTATGGTCACCAGCGGTCTTACAGGCTATGGTAAAAACCGCATATATGTAAAAACCGCCATTGGATTGTATGGAATTGACCAAGGGGAAACCCAAATCGCCTCACAGTTCGAATTTGGTTCCGGACTAGGGAACTCGTCCAGTTCACCCGTGGTTATTGGCTCCACTACCTTTTCAGGTGATGTGCTGTTGTTCCATCCCCCCAATATTGATAACGATAATTAAAAATTGATTACAGCAATGGATCTTAGATATACTATTGGAATACTGGTCTTGCTACTGTTTTTATTATTTGGGAGTTGCTCCAAGGACGATTCGGGGAATGGCCAAACCTTTAATGAGGATGATGTCCTAAGGGCCGTCGAAAACCAGTTCCGTTTTACGCCCAACCAAAATTTTGAGGCCATCTATCTTGCCAGAAGGGCCAACTCCAGTCTAGATTGGTACCTAAGCTTTACTACTGACGGAACGCTAGAAGTGTTCCTTACCACAGACACCAATGATGATTTTTCATTCCGAGGGAGCTATACCTACCTCAATGATCAAATCACCATTGAAATATTGGATGGTCCTTTTAATGGACTTGTAGAAAATAGTACCATCATCATGCCACAATTTGGATTGGTGGCCGCCTTTGCTACTGAGCAAATGATAGCGGTCTGTATTGGTCATGGTCTTAACACCCAACAACCACCTAGGGTCAATGCCAATTACGGTTGCCCACTGATCAATGTGCAATCGGAAACGAGCGAGGATAATGCCATAGAACTAGTGCATTCGGCGGTACCTTTTAGTTTCCCCGCAGCGGGCTCCGTTTTTAGGCAACAGGATAGGATCGTCAACCGTTCGGAAAACCCGATCATTACCCGCGGGTACGGTATTTATCGGCAATCGGGCAATGATTTTTATGCCACTTTCCGAATTGCTGAGGACTTTTCAGATTTTGCAAGAGGGCAATTGCCCTTCCCGGTTGGTACGGTCAATGCACCCTTTAATGATTTCAATGTGCTTAGTGGTCGTATGGAAAACAACGGAACCGAATTATTTATTGACCAATTACAAACCGAAGCGGGCCCATGCCAATTACGATAATGCCTTAACATCAAAATAGAAACCTAAACATTTTAAAACAAGTACGTTATGACAACAATTGCCACTGTTTTTAAAATGTTCCCCCAACCTATTTTTTCGACCTCCATGAAGAAGGTTCAAGAAAAAACAAACTTCGAGGATTGCTTTTCCGAGGGCCTGCAAAATGGCTGCCAGGCATTCCATAGGGAAATGTGCGGTCACCCAAAAAAAGTACTATGAAAAGAACAGCACTACTCCTCCTGGCCTCTTGCCTATGGACGCTTTCTGGTACGGCCCAACACAAAGTGTTTGTGAATGGAAGTAAAGTTCCTGCACAACAGCTAAGGGCCATTAATGACACTTACGGAATTGCCATTGGTGACGGCGAATACTGGTATGATGCCAGATGTGGGGCTTGGGGGTATCTCCAAGGTCCCACACAAGGTTTCATACCGGCAGGGCTGCGTATTGGCGGTCCCTTGCAACCCAATGCCAGCAATGGTAAAACCAGAGTCTATGTCAACGGAAGACAACTGCCATCGGCGGATGTAAGGGCACTGCAACGCATCATTAATGTGGTCCCAGGAAGATTTTGGTTGGATGATAAGGGCAATGGCGGATATGAAGGTCAGTATGCCACTTTCAATTTAAAGTACCTAGCAAGACAGCAAGGTGGCTCGAGTTTCTACCGAAATAGCTATACGGGCATTGGAGCCGGTAGTAGCGGCGGCACCTCTTATGTTATCGGGGATGGCTGGAGCGTAATGACCAATTAAATAACCTTTAAACATATACATCATGAAAAAATTAGCAAAAGTACTCGTGACAACGAGCACACTAGTATTCTTAAGCAGCTGTTGCTCCTCTGGAGGGGTGATGAGATGGACCAAAAAAGAGTGTAGGTATGCCGCGGAATTTGCCGCCGGGGCCAATAGCTCCAACCTCAGCTCCCAAGACGAACTGGGATATGGCGCTGAAGACAATAGTGCCCGACTTGGGGCACAGATCAGTGTGAAAACTTTTTTGCCTTTGAATGAAAACCTAAGTGTAGCCACCGGTCTGGGATATTCGGCAAAAGGTTCCGAAACTGGATACGGGGGAAGCGGTGATGAATTTGGAGGGGAAGACTTTTCCTTTGAGGAAAAGACGCGCCTTTCCTATTTGGAATTTCCGGTTTTGGCGGAGTACCATTTTAAAAATTCCGGCTTTAATGCCTTTGGCGGGCTGCAACCGGCCTTATTGCTCTCTGCAGAGCGTGAAACGGAACAAACCGATTTTGAATCCCAATCCGGGGATGTTAAAGACCAATTTAAAAACTTGGATGTAAGTGCGGTCTTGGGCATAAGCTACCAGTTCAATAATGGATTGCGCCTAAATGCCAGTTACGATCACGGGCTGAACAATATTGTTGCCGATAATGTCCAAGGCCTTGGGGAAACTCGTAACAGGTCTTTCAAAATTTCCTTGGGATACTTGTTTAGTCTTCCAACCAAACGTGTACCACAAAACGATTAATACTTTAAAACCTTTGAATTATGAAAAAGTCAGTCTTTATTTTACTGTTAGTAATGGGCATGTCCCTAATGACCTCTATGCTTGTTTCTTGTGACCCCAATCAGGGAGAAGAAGACGTATATATTATACCGGAAGATGACGGGCCAGAGAGCACCTTAGAGGAGAATCGCGAAGTAGATGGATATTGATGGTATAATCTTATCAATAAAGCTCTGTATATGAAAATACTACCTTCTCTTCAAAGTCATCGTTTTGTTTTGGCCTTTTTCATTATGATACTAATTACGGGCTGCAATAAAGGGGATGTAGATGCTATGGTGCAAAACGACAACGCATTGCCGCCAGAAGATGAAATACCTATAATTCCAAATACCAGGGTTGGCATCGCCATTGCTTCCGCTGGAGTGAGCGGTGCTTCTTTAGATGTAATTGGCGATGCCAGCGAGTCGCAAACCACAAGATTCGCGGATATTTGGACGGATACCAACAATAGGCTTATCCAATTTGAGGTGGATGACCTCTCTGTTGGTGGCAGCGATGGTTTTACAGGGGATGTGCAAGTAGCAAATCCCCTTATACCCAGAGATATCCTTGCACAGCCGAGAGTAGTTCGCGGAGGTTCAAGTACTTTACTTTCCGTGGATTGGGGAAGATGGGAAGGGGATTATTTTTTTAAAGGCATCTTCAATGAAGATTTGGAACAGGAATATGACAATGAAATTTTTCCTTTAACCTACGTATTTACGGAGAATTCCACTTCGGGATCTAAAATAACCGATTTGGAAGAGCGCAATGTAAGTTACACCTATGAACTTTTCTTTGGTACAGTCACTTATGTAAATAGAACAGCGCCGGATACCAACGAATTTAATGTTCAAAACGAGTTTATAAATGGACTCAACCAAACTGTTATTGCAGGAGCTCTGGAGATTCGTTTTGGGTCGGGTACTTTTGGTCTATCGGAAATTGTGAATTTTTCCTTGACCACCAATTTTAGAGGCGTTACCGACATTATTAGATTACAACCCAATAGTGAAACATCTCGGTTTAGTATTAATACAGATCCCATTCCCTTAGAAATGGAGGAGTGCAACCTATGTGTCTATGATTTGGGGTTTGGTTTTAACGGTCATGCCAACTTTATTTTGGTAGGAAATCGTGCTGAAAGTGTTATTGGAAGCTTTGAGGTATCCAACGAGCTACAGTCGTTTTACGGAACCTTTATATTAACGCGAATTGAATCGGTTACTGGAAAATAATCGTTGAATTGAAATTTAGTTGGAATATTTGAGTTAAAAACCTTCCTAGCTTAGCACCAAGAAGTCCTTTTTATCGATGAATAAATCCCCTTTTCAAAGAATACTTTGTACTACGGGTTTTTTAGCTTCCTTTTTACTACCATCAAATCCTTCTACCCCTCCTACAGTGGTATATTTCATAACAAATTTCTTACCTGGATGTATGACTTCATAGGCATATTGGCACATGACCGCCGCCTCATGAAATCCTGAAAGAATAAGCTTTAATTTACCTTCATACGTATTGACGTCGCCAATGGCGAACACTCCGGGAATATTGGTCTGGTAGTCTTTGGCATTGTTTACTTTAATGGCATTTTTTTCGATTTCCAATCCCCAACTGCCTAGGGGTCCCAATTTGGGTGACAGTCCAAACAAGGGTATAAAATAATCTACCTCAAGATATGTAGGTTCCTTATCAGCATCCGTGTACTTAATGACTACGGACTGTAACTCATCCTGCCCATGCAATGCTTTAATCTCGGCTTTGGTATATAGCTTTATTTTACCCAGTTGCGCCAATTCCCTTGCTTTCTCTACCGAATCCAGGGCACCTCGGAACTCATTTCTTCGATGTACCAAGGATACTTCTGAGGCCACATCCGTCAAATAAATCGCCCAATCAAGAGCAGAATCCCCTCCCCCAGCAATGACCACTTTTTTATTTCGATAGATTTCTGGGTCTTTAATAATGTAGGCAACCCCTTTATGCTCAAAATGTTCAAGATTTTCGAGTTGGGGTTTTCTGGGTTCAAAAGACCCCAATCCACCAGCGATCACTACAACTTTTGCATGATGGGGAGTACCATGATTTGTAGTTACAATGAACGAACCGTCTTCTAGCTTTTCCAAAGTTTCAGCTCTTTCTCCTAAAGTATAGCCCGCTTCAAATGGTTTGATTTGCTCCAACAACCGTTCGACCAAATCCCCTGCTAAAATCTCTGGATAAGCCGGAATATCATAAATGGGTTTTTTTGGATAAATCTCTGAGCACTGCCCACCTGGTTGCGGCAGGGCATCAATCAAGTGGCACTTCAATTTCAAAAGTCCAGCTTCAAAAACTGTAAATAAACCTGTTGGGCCAGCACCAATAATAAGTATATCTGTTTTAATCATATTTGTTATCTTTTCATTTACACCCTTTAACCGTATCAAGAAACCGAGACACTTTTTTCAAGCGTACCTTCTTTAATTTTAGCGAGTTGTTCGCGATGTCGAACCACTTCACCGATTATTATGATAGCAGGATTCGACAACTGTTGCTCCCTGACCTTGGCTTCAATGGTCGCAACAGTGCCAATTCCTATTTTTTCATTTGTAGTCGTACCCTCTTGAATGACAGCAACAGGTGTTTCTGATTTTCCTTCGGATTGAAACAATTGCATGATTTCATTCAGCTTCGACATTCCCATTAAAATGACCACTGTTGCCGATGATTTGGCCGCGAGAGCGACATCATTCGATAGTTTATGTTCTTTGGTCGTCCCAGTGATTACCCAAAAACTCTCTGAAGAACCACGCTTTGTAACCGGAATTTGAGCTGCTACAGGAACGGCAACCGAGGATGAAATTCCGGGCACAACAGCAACTTCAAGCCCGTAACCTGCCGCATATTCCATTTCTTCGGCGCCACGACCAAAAACGAAGGGGTCGCCCCCTTTAAGCCGAACTACATGTTTGCCGAGTCGCGCCCGCCGAACAATAAGTTCATTTATTTGTTCTTGTTGGTATCGATAACAACCCTTGCGCTTACCTACGAAAATATGCTCAGCCCTCGGAGCATAATTAAGTAATTGGCCATCTATCAAAGCGTCATAGAGCACTACATCGGCAACCTGCAACGTTTTGATTGCCTTGAGTGTGATCAAATCCACATCTCCTGGACCCGCACCAACCACTGTTAGCTTTCCAACCCCTTCTAACTCCCCCATGCTTCGACTACGTTCAGTAAACAAGGGGAAATTGCTTTTACTCGAATGGTTGTTCAAGATTTTCATTAAGCTTCTTGTAATTCTAACTTCCGATAAGATTCCAAAGTGGTCAGAACTTGTTTAGCATCTTGTAAATATGCCTTGGCAAATGACTCAGAAGGTGGGTTTGTATTCAATTGTAAAACCAAATTTTTGAATCCTGCTACCCCCCTTTCCGTTCCCCAAAAGGAGGAAGACCCAATCTTTCCGCTTTGTATAAATAACGTATCAAAATCTTTAATAATCCCCACATGTGTATTGGTCTTGATTTTTTCAGCTGTCAACAATGCTTTCGCTGAATTGACCATCGATTGATAGCTGTAGTAGATACTGGCAGCCCACTTGGTCTCTTGAATCGCCTCTTCAGCCTTTTCTATCTTCTCTTGGCTTTCAAAAAATAAAGTGGCCACCAGATCTACAATTACCCCGGCACATTCTCCAATGCCGATTTCCTTTTTATATTTCTGCGCATTACCCCAGTCAATAAGGTCGTCCGTAGTCAGATTGTCAACACTGGAAAGATGTTTTAGAAAATCACGGAAATAGCCCTTACCCCGATCGACGAAGTATTCCTCAAACTTTTGACCTTTGCCATTTACTTCAAAATCATCAAGAATCAAACGAAGGGCTTCAGGGCCTCTTTTGCTTGGAATTTTGACTACTTGCTCAGCAAAACGTGCCTTGCCATTGCCAAAATTTCCGCCACCCAATAAAACCATTAGTGCTGGTGCAACCAGTTTGTCTTTTGTTCTTAAGCTGATTCCCTGAAAACCAATATTGGCCATCACGTGCTGACCACATGAATTCATGCAACCGCTGATTTTAATCACCATATCGGGATTGCTCATATATTGGGGATACTCCGCTTTAATAACTTTTTCCAATTCAGTAGAAATTCCAGTACTACTTGATATTCCAAGATTACAGGTATCGGTACCCGGACATGCCGTAATATCCATTGCTGTATTATAACCTGCTTCAGTAAAGCCTAATTTTTTTAGTTCTTGATAGAAAAAAGGTGCCAATTGCTCTTTGACATGGGGAATCAAAATATTTTGTCGCAACGAAAGTCGCAATTCACCAGCCGCATAATCCTGCACTAATTCCGCTAGTTTCCGAGCCGTATCCGTATAAAAATCTCCGAGCAAAACCTTGATTCCTATGGCCACGTACCCTTTTTGTTTTTGGGAAACGATATTAGTGGATTTCCAAATTTCGAAAGCTTCTTCATCCTGTATTTTAACTTCTGGCACTTCTACATCACCAATTGTTATTTTCGGGTAGCTTTCGAAATCAACGAGCCATGATTCGTATGGAATTGCCGCTTCTTCAGCTTCAAGTAATTCTCTAAATGCTTCAAGACCCATTTTCTTCAGCAAAAATTTCATTCTAGCCTTAGCCCTACTTTTTCGTTCGCCGTAGCGGTCGAAAACACGAATCACCTTCTCCATTAGGGGAATGATTTTATCCCCTGGCAGAAAATCATAGAGTACATCTGCATGTCGGGGTTGGGAACCCAATCCACCAGCAAGCATCACCTTGAATCCTCTAACGCCCTCATTGATTTTGGCAATAAAGCCCAAATCGTGCATATATGAAAGACCAGTGTCGGCATCTGTCGCCGAGAAGGAAACCTTAAATTTACGCCCCATTTCTTGGCCGATGGGATTCCTCAAAAAATATTCAAAAACAGCTTGGGCATAAGGGGATACATCAAAAGGTTCATCTATATCAATTCCCGCAGTTTCAGATGCAGTTACATTGCGCACGGTATTACCACAGGCCTCTCTAAGGGTAACCTCATCTTTTTCTAACTGCGCCCAAAGCTCTGGGGTTCTTTCTAAATCGACATAATGAATCTGTATATCTTGTCGCGTTGTAATATGTAATCGCCCCGTTGAATATTCATCGGCCACATCGGCGATTCGCAGTAATTGATTGGAAGTTAGCTTACCATAAGGAAGCTTGATTCGAATCATCTGAACCCCTTGTTGTCGTTGGCCGTATACCCCACGGGCCAATCGAAGACTTCGGAATTTCTCTTCATCAATATTGCCTTCTTTGAACTTTCGAATTTTTTGTTCCAACTCGATAATGTCTTTCTCGACAACTGGATTTTCTATTTCAGTCCTAAAACTTTTCATAATCGGCCTCTCCTAATCTCCCCAAAAGGGAGAAATACTTCACTGGGTAGTAGAGTATTTTTTATTAAAATATATTTCCTATAGATTATATAGATTTTAAATATGCAATCTAACTGAACTAGTCTATACTTTTCTATATATCCAATGTTTATCCCCTTTTTGGGGGATTAAGGGATTATTTAATAAACCCTACTCCAGCAGTGGAATTCGTTTGTTCATCAATTAGAATAAATGCACCATTCGATTTGTTCTCTGCATAGGCATCAATAAAAACCGGTTTGCTCAACCTAATCTTAACTTCCCCTATTTCATTGAGGCCCAATCGCCCATTAGATGTTGTTTCTCCGGAAAAATCGGTCGTAACCACATTACCGACCTCCGTAATTTTCGATACCACTTGATTCGTATTGTGCTGAACGATATATCTCGATCCCGCAAGAAGCTGATTGCTGTCCATCCAACAAACAGTTGCTACAATTTCTTTCTCAACCTTCGGTAATTCGTTGGTCTTTACCAACATATCACCACGCGTAACATTAATTTCATCTTCGAGTGTGATGGTAACAGAACTACCAGATTTAGCCGATTCATAGGGGGTATCATAAAAATAGATGGACTTCACTTTCGATGTGGTCATCGAAGGCAAAACAGTTACTGCATCACCTACCTTTAGGTCTCCACCTTTTATCTTTCCGGCAAAACCCCTAAAATCATGAAACGCATCGGTCTTCGGCCGAATGACCGTCTGTACGGCGAAACGGAAATTACCTTCTTCTTGTACATCCGTACTTTGAAGGCCTTCCAGATGTTCTAATATCGTCTGCCCTTCATACCAAGACATTTCATTGGAACTTTTGACCACATTATCTCCTTTCAGTGCGCTGACAGGAACGTAGGTTACATTCTGTTCTACATATGTGCTATTGCTATTTAGCTTCTCAAAGTTTTGCTTAATATCTTCAAAAACACTTTGATCGTAACCCACCAAGTCCATTTTATTCACTGCAACAATGACATCTTTTATGCGTAAAAGGTTATTGATAAAGAAATGTCTATAGGTCTGTTCAATTACCCCTTTTCGAGCATCAATCAAAATAATGGCGACCTGTGAAGTCGAAGCACCAGTCACCATATTTCTTGTATATTCTACATGGCCAGGAGTATCAGCAATGATGTAACTTTTACTTGCCGTTGAAAAGTAGATATGCGCCACATCTATGGTAATACCTTGTTCCCGTTCAGCTACCAATCCATCGGTGGCCAAAGAAAAATCCAGATAATCATACCCCTTTTTCTCGCTGCTATTGCGAATTGCTTCAATTTTATCGTCGGTCAATGATTTGGTATCGTATAGCAACCTCCCTATTAAGGTACTTTTACCATCATCAACACTACCAGCTGTAGCGATTTTCAATACTTCCATCTCCTTAAAAATATCCTTGTTGTTTTCGTTTTTCCATTGCGGCCTCTGAACGTTTATCATCAATTCGGGCGCCTCGTTCTGAAATTTTCGAATCCCTAATTTCAGCCACTACTTTGTCAATCGTGTCTGCTTCAGATTCAACGGCCGCTGTACATGACATATCACCAACCGTTCTAAATCGTACGGTTCGCACCTTTACCTGCTCATCTTCTGAACGAAAAACTACATTATCTTGAGCAGACCAAATGAGTCCATCACGAATAAACGTAGGGCGTTGATGTGCAAAGTAAATTGAGGGGATATCTATTTGCTCTTGTTGTATATAACTCCAAACGTCCAATTCGGTCCAGTTACTAATAGGAAATACCCTCACGTTTTGCCCGTGCTCAATGTTTCCATTCAACATATCGAACAATTCAGGGCGTTGGTTTTTTTCATCCCACTGCCCAAAATCATCCCGTATCGAAAAAATACGTTCTTTTGCCCTGGCCTTTTCTTCATCCCTTCGGGCGCCTCCGATACAAGCATCAAACTTGAATTCTTCAATGGCATCCAAGAGTGTAGTAGTCTGCAACGAATTGCGACTGGCGTATTTTCCAGATTCTTCAATGACCTTCCCCTGGTCAATCGAATCCTGGACTTTTCGTACGATGAGCTCAACTCCCAGTTCTTCAACCAATTGGTCTCTAAACTGAATGGTTTCAGGAAAATTATGGCCAGTGTCAATATGCATAAGGGGAAATGGGATTTTAGCCGGCCAAAATGCTTTTTGGGCCAAGCGTACCAAGGTAATGGAGTCTTTTCCACCAGAGAATAATAATACCGGGCGTTCGAACTGTGCCGCTACTTCACGAAAGATGTAAATTGCTTCATTTTCCAAAGCGTTTACCTTAAGTTCGTTTACCAGTTGTTCTTTAGTATCTTTTGTTTTATGTATTAGTGTTTCCAAAGTTTTTTCTTTGATTAGGTATGTAGACCGCACTCACGATTGGCCAAGACTTTTGTAGGGTCAAAATAGTTGTGTTCGTTCGGTAATTGATATTTTTCGAGGTAGGCATCAAGTTGTGTGTCTGACCAATAGAAAAATGGACTGACCTTAAGCACACCCTCATTGCTGAGACTCAAAATATCCAATGAATCCCTATGGGCAGTTTGACCCTTTCTCAAATTTGTGAACCATACATCAGGCTGATGCTCTTTCATGGCCCGTTTGAATGGTTCGAGCTTTACCTGCTCAGTAAATACTTTATGCAAAGGATGGTTGATATCAGGTATACCCATAACCAGGTCGCGATGCGCAGATGTTTGTTGGGGCACATATAGCTTGATATTTAACCCCAAGCGCAAAATCAATGCTTCAGCATGGCGATAGGTATTTGGGGTATTATAACCGGTATCGCACCAAATCACAGGAATATCGGGGTCTACATCGGCTACGGCATGAAGGATGGCCACTTCATAGGGGCGAAAATTTGTGGTAACCACAGGTTTGCGACCATGTTGAATGGCCCATGCTATAATTTCTTGTGGAGGAATACCTTTTAATTGTGCATTCCACTTTGCTAATTGGTCCTCTGACATACCGAGTTTGCTTTACTATTTACCCCAACCAATTGTATTCCAAATACGCTCATGAAAAAAATAGAGTACCATTTTGGTCACCAATTCCACCACACCAATAGAAAAAGCCAAAGTGAGCGTACCTGTAATGATCCATGAAATAATAATAGTGTCCAACGTACCGATTGCCCGCCAACTTATGGACTTTGCAATACTGCGCTTCGGACTCTCAGAACTTCTGTCCTTTTTGAAGGATATTTTCTCCTTTTTTTCTGAAATAATCAGTTGGTCTGCAATCATAATTTATTATCCTATCGATTTAGTAGGAAATACAAACATAACCCATTTCACAAAACTGAGAAGTTAAAAACAAGATAAAAGTATTTTTATCCTATAGTTTTTATAGATTAATAAGAAATGATTATAATGATTGCCTTATCATCAAAACCGAAACGATTTATTTGACAATTAAATCTGCTAGAGATGTATTGCGGTAAACTTCAAGGTTGGCATCGCGCACCCGTAACATCAAATCGTGCACTGAACAGTGTTCTTCGTCAGGGCAATCACTGCAGCGTTCGTAGAAATTCAAACTTACGCAGGGCACCATGGCAATCGGACCTTCCAAAATACGCATGATGGCCGTCATTGGAATATTCTTTGGCTCTTTGATTAAATAGTACCCCCCACCCTTTCCTTTTTTAGATCCTAAATAACCATTTCTACGGAGTGTCAATAATATACTCTCCAAAAACTTTTGTGAAATATTTTCATGCTCCGCAATCTCTGCAATCTGGGTTGGGTCTTGACTGTCTTTTGAAGCAAGATAAGTCAAGGCTTTGAGTCCGTATTTCGTTTTCTTGGAGAGCACGCCACGAATATAGGGAAAATGAATGTTGACCCTAATAATGATCTTGTTTATATGGTTGCCGTACAATTGAGTAACTAAGCAGCAAATCATTAGCATGAGATGTTTAATCAGCCTGAATTTTAATTAATTCTATACCTTGTTTTAAACTATTCTAAATACAAATTTTTGACTTTGAACTATTTGTGTTGATTATTGAGTTGCATCGACTTAATTTTATTAGACCAATAAATAGCACATCTCTTTGGGATTAAATAGCCAAGAAAACTTTGAAATTGTCCGAAAGGCACTGACTGAATACCTAGTGCAAAATGGGCAAAGAAAGACCCCCGAACGTTATGCGATTCTAGAAGAAATTTATGCTAGCGATGACCACTTCGATGTCGATGAATTACATTTTAAAATGCGTTCTAAAAATTTTCGGGTGAGTCGTGCTACCATTTATAACAACCTTGACCTACTAATTGACGCAAAGCTTATTCGTAAACATCAGTTTGATAATAACACAGCCCGTTATGAAAAAAGCTATTTCGACCGCCAACATGATCATGTTATACTCACAGATACCGGTGAGGTAATGGAGTTTTGTGATCCCCGAATCCAGCAAATCAAGGACACCATCGAAGAAACCTTTGGTATCAGAATTGAATCGCACTCGCTGTATTTTTATGGCACAAAAAAGAAGACAGAAGATACACAGTAGAAAATTGCTCAGGCTATTTCAATTTTGAAAAAAGCAAAGTGCTTTGAATTCCACTAAAATCAAGACAACTTTTGGTGCATATTTAGCTACTTCTCCAAAATGTATATCTTAAGACAATACGAACAAGATTATTTTTGTTAGGTAAACAAAGAGGTAAAGAAATCATCCTCTTAACTTATATCCGATTGAAAAAACTCAAAAAAATAATAACGCGAATGCTGTTGTTCATAGTCATAATGATTGCCGTCTTAGTACTTTTTTATTGGGCGTTTATTAACTTCTATCCTTCTTTTGGAGGTGATGTAAACAATGAAAGACAAGCGCAATACCAAAATTCAGAACAGTTCAGTGACGGTAAGTTTAGGAATACCAAAAAGGATGTACCCGAGACTGCCAGCTTTTCAAAAATGCTCTCCATAAGTCGAAAATTTTTCTTTGAAAAGGTTGAAAATGGGAGACCCAAAGAAGACCTGGCAGTGCAAAGAATTGATTCTACCAATATTGCTTCCTTTCAAAAAGGAACCCGTCTCGTCTGGTTCGGACATTCCGCTTTTTTGTTACAGCAGGATGGTACAACTATTTTGATTGACCCAATGCTGGGTAAGGTCCCAGCCCCTCATAACTGGATGGGTGCCAACCGCTTTAATATCGACTTGCCCATTGAAATCAAAAAGCTGCCAAAAATTGATGCCGTTGTTATCTCACATGACCATTATGATCATCTGGATTACGAATCCATCAAGAAACTACAAAGCAAGGTTGAGCACTTTTTTGTGCCTCTGGGGGTTGGTGTTCATTTAGAAGCTTGGGGCGTGCACCCCTCAAAAATTACTGAAATGGATTGGTGGGAAGAAACTACTTATAATGACATTCAACTGGCCTGCACTCCAGCCCAACATTTTTCGGGTCGAAAATTTTCCAATGGGCAAAGCACGCTCTGGAGTTCTTGGGTAATCAAATCAGATAGTATTGCACTCTTTTTTAGCGGTGACAGTGGTTATGCACCACATTTCAAAGCGATTGGTGAAAAATATGGCCCCTTTGATTTTGCCATGATGGAATGCGGTCAGTATAACAAAATGTGGCCAGACATTCATATGTTTCCCGAAGAAACGGCTCAAGCAGGAATTGATGTACAAGCCAAAGCTCTAATGCCCATTCATTGGGGAGCCTTCAAACTCGCACTGCACTCTTGGACCGACCCGATTGAACGCGTCTCCGAAAAGGCGGCAGCACTAAATATTCCTTTGGTAACCCCAAAAATTGGAGAACCAATTCTGCTGGATAAACTGCCCAAACCCAATTCGACATGGTGGAAAAACCTTTAACAATGAAGGACATGAAAAAAGTAGTAATCGCTGGTGCATCTGGAATGATTGGAAGTTTGGTGTTGGAACAATGTCTCTCTTCTTCTGAGATTGGGCAAGTTACCTCGCTGGTGCGTAAAAAATCGAACCGTGAACATTCAAAACTTCATGAGGTCGTCATCGAAAATTTTACCGATTATTCCAAAAGAACCGACCTTTTTGAAAATATAGACATTGCCTTTTTCTGTATTGGAGTATACACGGGTCAAGTGCCAGATAAAAAGTTCAAGGAAATCACGGTCGACTATGCCGTCGTCTTCGCCGAAGCTGTAAAACAGGGTAACCGAAATGCTACTTTCTGTCTACTTAGCGGGGCAGGCGCCGACCGAACCGAAAAAAGCAGAACCTCATTTGCCAAATACAAGGGGATGGCAGAAAACCAAATTTCAAGTTTGGGGCTACATTTATATACTTTTAGGCCGGCCTATATATATCCGGTAACACCGAGAAAAGAACCAAACGTGATGTACCGAATCTCACGCGCCCTCTATCCTTTGATTCGCATAATGGGTTCAAACGGGAGTATTACCTCAACTGAGTTGGCACAAGCCATGTTTAATGTAGGATTAAAAGGTGCACCAACAGAAATACTCGAGAACAAAACCATCTTAGAATTATGATAAAAAGAATTGCCCTTTTTCTAACACTGGGATTAGGATTCACCTCAATGGTTTGGACTCAAGATACCATAGTACCGCTTTGGCCAAACAAAGTGCCCTTACGAATTGCTTCAAATGAAACCGAAATTCAAGAAAAGGGGGACATTTTAAGAATAAGCAAAGTGCAATTTCCTGAAATCGAGGTCTATCTGCCCAGCAAGGCCAATGCTACCGGACAGGGTGTTTTAATTTTTCCCGGAGGGGGCTATCAAATCTTGGCCTATGGCTGGGAAGGTCGGGATATCGCAAAAATGCTCAACACAAAGGATATTGCAGGGATTGTCGTCAAAAATCGTTTGCCCACCTCAGCCTCACTTGAAAAAAACCACCTGGTTCCTTTGGTTGATGCGCAAAGGGCACTGAAGTTGGTCAGGGCAATGGCAAAAAATTTGAACATTGATACAGATAAGATTGGAATTATGGGCTTCTCAGCAGGTGGGCATTTGACCGCTAGCCTCGGGGCCCACTACGATAAAGAATTAATACCACCTACCGACGAAATTGATTTGATAAAAGCACGACCCAATTTTATCGCTTTGATCTATCCGGTCATTCAATTTGGTGCAGCATCAACCCATTTAGGTTCGCAAACAGCATTATTGGGAGAAAACCCCGAAAAAGAATGGTTAAACTTTTTTTCACTTGAAAAACAAGTAAGAAATGACCATGCCCCTACAATCATGTTCCATTCGAGTGATGATACCGATGTTCCGGTAGAGAACAGTTTATCACTATATCGTTCCCTTCATGAAAAAAACATTCCTTCGGCTTTACATATCTTTCCTAAAGGTGGTCATGGTTTTGCGCTTGCGCCACATACCCCAATTATCAATGAATGGCCTAATTTATTAGTGAACTGGATACAAAATTTACCTGGCGATAAGCTCTAGTTTCTAATTCTCCAGACTATTTGTTCTTCGGTCGAAATACCTTCATCTCTTCTGGATTGGTCTCAATAAACGGCCCTTCAATAAGATCAATACAATAGGGAATTGCCGGAAATACCACCTCTAAACATTCCTTAATAGACTTTGGCTTCCCTGGTAGATTGACAATAATCGATTTACCCCGAACGCCTGCAGTTTGACGCGAGAGTATGGCAGTGGGCACGTATTGTAAACTTGTTTGTCGCATCAATTCCCCAAAACCTGGTAGTAGCTTCTCACAGACCACTTCAGTAGCTTCAGGGGTAACATCACGAACAGCCGGGCCCGTGCCTCCAGTAGTAACAATGAGACAACATTCTTTTTCATCGGCCATTTGTATCATTGCGGCTTCCAACTGGTCTTGCTCATCAGGTATAACGGCATACTCAGCTTCCCATGGAGTCGTTAACCACAAATCCATCAACCTTATGACTTCCTTACCCGGTAAATCTTCATACTCCCCCCGACTCGCACGGTCAGATACGTTGATAATACCTATTTTAATTTTTTTCACTTATCCTCGGTTTTGTGGTCCAAAAATAAAATCCCTCACGGGATACCGAAAAACAAAATTGAAATAACGGAAAAAACCGTACTTTCCAGGTAATGAAATTTGATACGCAATCCCCTTAGTTATGAAAACAGGAGATTTATTGGTCAACTATTTCTCTCAATACATAACGCTGAGCGAAGAAGAGATTGAAATCATTAAGAGCCATGACATCATACGACAGTATGAAAAGAATGATATTCTTTTACATCAGGGTCAGTTGGCCCGAGAATGTTTTTTAGTACTTCAAGGTTGCGTGAAAAGGTATTACATTGAGAATGGTGAGGAGAAAATCATGGAATTCTATACCGAAAACGACCCCATTGCTCCTGTCAGTTATACGACCAAAGAGCCTTCAGATTACTACCTCTCTTGTGTTGAACCCTGTATCATCTCTTCTGGAAATGAAGAAAAGACACAGTTGTTCCTTCAAGAATTTCCAAGGTTTATACCTATTTTCATAAAAATTGGGGACGAGCTCTCTGCAAAAAAACAAGTTGCCATCGATGAATTCAAAAACCTTTCGGCTGAAGAAAGGTATTACAAACTATTGCAAAGCAGGCCCGATTTGGTCAACAGAATACCGCAATATATGATTGCCAGTTATTTGGGTATTCAGCCAGAATCGCTCAGTAGAATACGAAAAAGAGCGGTGACCCGAAATACCTAAAGACCATTATGGCATTCTAAATACCCCTTCCATTGATGGTTTTCTTAACCGAGGTCAATGAAAATTGATTTTCGGTATTTCAATTTTGCCTTTCAAAACAAAAGACATGAAAGACAAAAAAGTTACGCCACAACTCTTATTGGCATCACTGTGGATTTTCTTCCTATTCAATATGTTGGCGAGGGATATGCATCAATTTCTAAATCCCGTTTTTCTGGATGAATTGATGACGAAGAACATTGCAGAAGAGTTCGTTCTCGTATTCGGAATCATTCTTGAAATACCCATATTAATGATTCCCCTTTCCCTAACCTTAACAGACCGTCATAATAAGTGGGCCAATTGCATTGCTTCAGGTATTGTTGTTCTTGGCATTTTATATTCATTGAGCACTGCCGATCTCGACGATATTTTCTTTGCCCTGATGGAGTTGGGAGCAGTTGCTACAATCCTCAAAATAGCATTCAAACTTTCTCCATCCACGGTTAAAAAGCACATTTAACGTAAAAATCCAAATATCATGAACATCAAATCCAGCCATCGGTGCACTATCCTATGGGCCATGATACTTTTTGTACCGTTTTTGTTGACGGGATGTGTTTCGAACTGGGTGTTGAGCCCAAGGGATAAAAGCATTAAAAAGTGGGAATCTAGAGAGCGGAGAGAAAGAACAAAAGAGGAAAAGTCGTTATTGAAGGACTCCATCACTGCACAATCGTCATTTACTAAACCATATCAGTTATAAAATGTCACTTTTAAAACTAGTACTGGTTATATGGCACGCCCTACATACATTTATAGCGAGCCTTTTCAATTTATTTGATGGGCACTCATCGTATTTTAAGGATATAGAAGTTTTAAAGGTAACATTACATCAGGATTATGTTCAGCTACTTCATTTTTCTTCCAAAGAGAGACTATTTGGCATCACAGAAGACGTTTTTGAAGAATTGTTTCTTAAAGGACTAATGAAATCCCATGATTTTTATGTGTCGTCGGATCATTTAAACTTCAAAAACATCAATATTCTGATTACCCATAATTTAGCAACACATTCTCACTTGGACACCAATTTACCCATTCCTAAATCCATCAAAGTAAATAAATTTAGAGCCTTTGAGGCATTGAACGATTTTTCGGGAACCTGGCATGGCCATTGGAAAAACCAAAGGGTGCATCACAATTGGCTTCAAGTTAGAAAGCATACTCAAAAACTAAATGACGAAGTGTTACTCTTAGGATTTCAATCGTGCTTTACCGGAGATGGTATAGGTTGGAACTACGTTGTGGAAATAGGGAATCAAGTAATCATTCTTGGCTTTGTCTATCATATGGGTCCTAATGGGGAGATTACTTCGGAAAATCCACATTATGCGCAGTTATGCGACCAAAATCAATTGACCTGGATATCTAATGATCATATTTATTATGAATTTGTCTGTGACCAGGATAGTAACAAACACTATATCATCACAGGTGCAAGGTATTCTATTGAGCATTCGATGGAAACCTTGTTTTCTGGTTTTCAAGCCATTTATACCTCAAGCACAAATGAATTGCCCAGATTCAAAAACCTAGTTTTGAGTGGCTCAAAAACAAGTGATATGAAAAATATAAACCAAGGGGAAGCGGTAACGGATCTCTGTTTTCCATGGTAAGGACAGCGCGCAAAGTCATCTTTGATATAGAAAAGCACATGGAAAACCCAGTCACGAAACCAAAGCCCGTTCTATATCCCCAATAATATCATCAATATGCTCCAAACCAACAGAAACACGTACCATTCCATCTGTGATATTTACTTTTAGGCGTTCTTCTGCCGAGAGCTTGCTATGTGTGGTCGACGCAGGATGGGTGATTATACTTCTTGAATCCCCCAGGTTGGCCGAAAGGGATAATAACTTTATGGCATCAAAGAATCTTCGCCCCGCCTCCAATCCGCCGTTGACTTCAAATGCCACTACACAACCTCCAGCCTTCATTTGTTTTTTTGCAATCTCATAATTAGGGTGAGATTTCAGAAATGGATATTTCACCCAATTCACCTTGGGGTGGCCCTCTAAAAACTCCGCTAACTTCAACGCATTTTCACAGTGCCTATCAACCCGTAAGGCCAAAGTCTCCAAACTCTTAGATAACACCCAAGCGTTGAATGGCGAAAGGGCAGGGCCTGTTATGCGTGAAAATCGATAGATTTTTTCAATTAAATCCGCTTTTCCGACAGTGACTCCGGCTAAAACCCGTCCTTGCCCATCCATTAATTTTGTTCCCGAGTGAATGACCAAATCCGCCCCAAATTTAATCGGCTGCTGTAAATAGGGTGATGCAAAACAATTATCAACAATAAAAATGATGTTGTGCTTTTTCGCAATGGCACCTATAAACGCTAAATCTAACACATCAACCCCCGGATTGGTAGGTGATTCGACATAAATGAGCTTGGTGTTGGATTGAATCTTAGATTCCAGTTCCTCTAAACAAGAGCCTTCAAAAAATGAAGTCTCAATATTCCATTTAGGAAAATACGTGGTATATAAACTGTGCGTTGAACCAAAAACACTTCGAGACGACAAAATATGATCTCCACTGTCCAATAAAGTGGCAAATGTTGAAAAAACAGCTGCCATCCCCGAAGCAAAGGCAAAACCGGCCTCTGCATGTTCCATCTCACATACCTTATCAACAAATTCAGAGGTGTTGGGATTGGAATAACGCGAATAAATGTTACGCTCTTTTTCCTCAGCGAACGACGCCCGCATATCTTCGGCATCTTCAAACACATAACTTGACGTCAAAAAAAGTGGTGACGAATGCTCTAAGTACTGCGTACGTTCGAGCTGGTTACGAATAGCCCTGGTTTCAAATTTTTCTTTCATATCGTTTATTGGTTGCCTGAGCGGAGTCGAAGGCACTAATCTTCAATTTCTTTGAAAAATCTATAATGAGTCTCATTTCGGCACTCTGCCAAACCTGATAGGCTTTCCAACTCACCGTTAATTAATACTTCTTTTTTAGCTCTTGACCATCCTTGAATTTGTTTTTCCCTTTCAAATGCAGATGCGATACTTAAATATTCTTCAACATATACCGCTTTAATCGGCAGTTGTTTTTTTGTATGATTAGCCCCTTTACCATCTTGATGCTCAAGGATTCTTTTGTCCAAATCAATTGTGCTACCAGTATAAAAACTTCCATCTGCGCATTCTAATATGTACATGTATCCTTTCATAGTTTTGTAATATGGCTTCGATTTTCATTTCGACTACGCTCAATGACCAGCTCAGCCACCGTAAAAAGAACCTGATAGCTAATCATGGCTGAAGCTATAATTTCTCAGCAATTCGCAAAATATCTCCAAATACACCTCTTGCCGTTACCGCAGCACCTGCACCAGCACCTTGAATCACCAAGGGGTTTTCACCATATGATTCTGTATAAATCTCAATGATGGAATCTGACCCCTTTACCTGACCCAAAGCGCTACTTCTTGAAACAGAGACCAGCTTTACATCCAAAATCCCTTTTTCTTTTTGCAGGTCTCCATGTAAATCTCCCACATACCGCAAAACATGACCTTCCTCTTGTTCGTTCTTTACTTCAGAGAAATGGGCATTTAGTTGACCAACCCTCGAGATAAATTCCTCTTTAGAAAGGGCCTCCAACGCTGGTGGAATTAAATTTTCAATTGAAATATCTTCAAATTCATTGCGCAAGTCCAATTCTCGGGCCAGAATCAATAATTTTCGCCCTACATCATTTCCAGATAAATCCTCACGGGGATCTGGCTCGGTGTATCCTTTCTCCATAGCTTCCAAAACAACATCAGAAAAAGTCACCTCCTCTTCTGAAAATGTATTGAAGATATAACTTAACGACCCTGAGAACACTCCCTTTATCCTCGTAATATTTTCTCCAGACAGATGTAACAATTTAATAGTGTCAATAAGTGGCAACCCTGCTCCAACATTGGTTTCATACAAGTATTGCTTCTGATTTTTTTTGAGCGATTGACGAATGTCACCATAGAACTCAAAATGTAAGGTATTTGCAATCTTATTGGAGGATACCAAATCAAAACCTTCATCTATTAGCTTCTGATAATGATTCACGAAGGCTACACTGGCGGTATTATCAACAGCAATTAGGTTTTCTAGATGGTTTTTGGAAGCAAATTCGATGATATCTTCCATTTCATAAGGGACACTCGTATTGCTCAAATCTTCTCGCCATGCACTTGAAATACCATCTACATCGAACAGTACATGTTTTGAATTGGCAATTGCAGTAATCACCAATTCAATGCCCTTCCGTTTTTTTAAGGATTCACTTGATACCAAAATCTGATCGATTAACGTACCCCCAACAGTGCCGTGTCCAAAAATAAATAGATTAATGCGCTTATTCACCCCGAAAAGTTGACCGTGCATTACGTTGATTGCTTTGGTCAAATCAGTCTTTTTAACGACGAGACTGACGTTCTTTCCAGTGACCGTGTTATTGAACAAAAGCGGTATAATTTTATTCTTGACCAAAGCATTGAAAGGTTTATGAAACGAGCTTAAATCTTGCCCAATCGCAGAGATTACGGCAACATCTTTTTGAAGAGATATCGTATTGACATCCTTGGTCGTATAATCGGTCTGAAACTCATCACGCAACGCCTGTTTGGCCTCATCGGCCCTATCTAAATCAACTATCAAACCAATACCCCTTTCAGAGGAACCTTGAGAAATAATCCCTACATTGATTTTACGCTTTTCCAAGGCCCCAAAAATTCGTGCATCTACTCCAACTTTGCCCAGTAAGCCTCGCCCTTCTAAATTGATGAGGGCCACGTCTTCCAGCACGGACAATGAGGTAATACCTTCCTTTTCGGTTTTTGAACTGATTAAAGTACCTTTTGAGTCTTTATTGAAGGTATTCAATATCCTGAGCGGGATATTTTTCTCAATTAGCGGTATTATCGTCTTGGCATGTAGCACTTTAGCTCCAAAATTTGCCAATTCATTAGCTTCACCATAGGAAAGATTACCAATAATTTTTGCCTTATGAACCAATTCAGGATTTGCGGTATAAATACCATTGACATGGGTGTAATTAAGCATTTCCTCAGCATCTAGGTAATTCGCTAAAAGAGCCGCCGTGTAGTTACTGCCATTTCTGCCGAGAGTGGTCGTTTCACCTTTTTCGTTTGCCGAAATAAATCCAGTAACCACTGGTACATCTCCATTACTAAATTCTAAAAATCGTGAAATGACCTTTGCCTTTGATGCATTTTCATGAATGTGGGCATCACCAAAGGTACTATCGGTCACCAAAAGATCACGAGAATCGACAAAACGGGCTTTCATACCTCTTTCAGTAAGTAGCTTAGACACCAATTTTCCCGAGAAAACTTCGCCAAAAGCCAATACCTCATCTTTCGTTTTCAAGCTATAATCCCCTATTAATGAAACCCCTTCAAGAATTTTACCCAATCGATTGATTTCATCTGTGAAATCAATCTGATATCCTTTTTTTTGATAATTGAACAGTTCGGTCAACTCGGTATTATAATCAGCTCCTTTTACGGCCAAGTCAAGAATATGCTCTAAATTATCCGTGGTACGTTCCCTTGCTGACAACACCACGGTCAACCGTTGACCTTCTGCAGCCTTTTCTTGAATGAGCTGAAGTACCCGTTGTAATCCTTCGCCATTGCTCAATGACTTACCACCAAACTTAAGTACCTTCCAAGGCCGGTCATCTTCTGATGGGAAAACATTTTTTAACAGCTTTTCAAGTTGCTTGAACTCAATCAAAAATGCATCATGGCCATGTAACGATTGTACTTCGCCATAGGTTACATTTGAATTGATCTGGGCAATTCTGCGGTACGTTTCCTTATTTTCTTCGGCGGTAAAGAACAGATCGGAATTCACTCCGACGATATGAATTTTTATTCCACTATTCTGTAGCACCTCAAAACGTTCTGAACCGTTTCTGGTGACATCAATGGTCTTCAACAATTGATTCATCAATCGATACGCCGAAACTTGAAAACGCTCTTGCAACTTCTCGCCATGGTGCATCAACCAACTTTCGACATTAAAAACATTGAGTTCGTTATTGGTACTTCGTTGAAAACGTTCTTTGAACGATTCAGGGGTACGATAGCAGAGCATGGCATGCATGCGTGCATCATGAACGGGCTGACTTGAATTTTTTAAAATTTGCTCTTGAATCTGACAATTGGCAATTAACCAGTCCGTCGATTTCCAATCGGATGCAACAGGAATCAAATGTTGTGTTATTTCAGGATTGAGCGTAGCCATCTCCCAAGCGATACCCCCTCCTAAAGAACCTCCTATAATCGTATGCAGTTGGGATATCTTGAGTTCTTGTAATCCCATCAAGAAGATTTTAGCAATATCTCCAGCTACAAACTCTTTGTACTGCTCGATAACGAAACCGTCGTAACCGTTACCCGGAATATTGAAGGCCAATACTGAAAACTTTTGGGTATCGATGCACTTATCATCACCAATAAGGTCGGTCCACCAACCTTTATGCCCTGCAACATTCGAATTTCCGGTCAATGCATGATTGACCAATACAATTGGGGCTTCGTTTAAAGAACGACCAAAAACCTCATACGACAACTGAATGTCTTGGGTATGGCCACTAATGGTGGTGAATCGTTTTAATTGGATTTTTTGGAGCATTAATGTGATTTACGCCCGCTAAAGGCAGACACCTCCCTTGCCCTCGACTGCGCTCAGGATGACAAGGGGAGGTGACAGAATTATTAAACTAAAACCGATTTGTCAATGGAGGCGAAAGCTTGTTCCAAATCGGTTTTTAGGTCTTCGATATCCTCAAGTCCTACCGATAAACGAATCAAATCTTGCGATACCCCCGTGGTCAATTGTTCATCTTCAGACAACTGTTGATGTGTCGTACTGGCAGGATGGATAATCAATGATTTGGTATCACCTATATTGGCCAACAAAGAGAATACTTTGGTGGCATCAGTCAACTGTTTCGCCGCCTCAAAACCTCCTTTAACCCCAAAGGTTACCAAGCCACTTTGCCCTTTTGGTAAGTATTCGTCGGCTAAAGCTTTATATTTACTGGACTCCAAACCTGGATAATTTACCCAAGACACCTCATCTTTTTCTTCCAGCCATTTGGCCAAATCCAAGGCATTTTCACTATGCTTTTTAATACGAACATCCAACGTTTCAAGACCCTGAATAATTTGAAAGGCATTGAACGGGCTTAGTGCACCACCAAAATCACGAAGACCCTCTAGAATTAATTTAAACGTAAAAGCGGCAGCACCTAAGGCTTCGTGATACACCAAACCATGATATCCTGCTGAAGGCTCGGTAAACTCAGGGAACTTACCATTGGCCCAATCAAAGGTACCAGCATCAATGATAGCCCCGCCCAATGCGGTACCATTACCATTGATATATTTTGTCAAGGAATGGATGACCAAGTTGGCGCCATGTTCAATCGGATTTAGAAGTCCTGGCGTTGCGACCGTATTATCTACAATAAAAGGCACTTTGGCGGCCTTGGCCTGTTCCGATATGCCTTTCAAATCGAGTACATCCAATTTTGGATTACCCAATGATTCAACAAAAATGGCACGGGTATTCTCTTGAACTGCCTTTCCAAAATTTTCTGGATCTGAAGCATCCACGAAGGTGGTTTTAATTCCCAAGCGTGGTAAGGTAACCTTCAATAAATTATAGGTGCCCCCATACAAACTACTTGAGGCCACAATATGATCTCCAGCTCGCAGCAATGTCATCAGACTTGTCGAAATGGCTGACGTACCAGAAGCGAAAACAACTGCACCTACACCACCTTCAAGAGCAGCGAGGCGTTCTTGCAAAATTTGATTGGTTGGATTGTTCAATCGGGTATAAATAAATCCTAATTCAGCCAACGAAAAGAGATTGGCCGCGTGGTCGGTGTCTTTAAATACGTAGGAAGTGGACTGAAAAATAGGAACAGCCCTAGTTCCGTTGGTTTGATTGACATCATGCCCAGCATGTAGGGCATTTGTTGCTTTTGAAAAATTTTGATCGCTCATGTTTTTTAATTTAAAATGTTATTAAATGAATTCCTGCCTTTACTTCGACCTCTCTCAGTACAAGCCTAGGAATGACAAAAACACGAAGCCCTTGTTGTACAAAGGCATATTAAAAAAGTTATAAGAAAGTGAATACCGATTTTACCGGTGATTGCTATCTTTTCCGTTTCCGCCATGGTTTTATCCAATAAGCGTATCTGAAGTAAAATCAGAACGGGTAGAATGTAGCACCTTCTTAGCTACTGATTGGCATCAGCGCGAGCTAAGGGTTGCTAAGGCTTCACAGGGTCTATTCCCTCCACCTTTCTTGATAACGTTTCAATACGTGTTAGAACCTAGAGCAAAGATTACATTAGAATTTTTTAAAATCCTAATAAATTTTAGAAAACTTAGAAAATACGAGTGATTTTACAGGATTCAAATTGCCTGTTTTCACTTCTACTGCACTGCTGGGCAGTTTGGAATAAGATTCGTATCCATTTTATCATTTCGACATTAAGTATAAAATATCGATGGGGAAATCTACTTTTTCTATTTGAGATGAATTAAAACAACTGCAACAACGTGGTCATAATGATCCCTGGGTGGCTTATTGGACTTTGGGACAACATTACCTCTGTTTTCTTCACATGCATAGAAAAAGGCAGTATCAAAAAGTCAAATACACTTTGTTTCTTAAGTCGAATGCCCTGACCTGAAATGATATCAATATTAGGAGCAAATTCTCCTTCGGGTAAGTGTTCCGTGAGAATTACATATTTATACTGAGCTAATTTTTTGATTATCTGAGCTACCTCGTCGTTTGATAGATGTTGCAATACTTGCCTAAGAATTGCGCAATCAGATTTTGGCAAGTCTTTTTTGGCGATGTCCAAACATTGAAATACCACATTCTTATCGGAAAAATGATTGTGATTGAAAGCAATCAATTCAGGAACGATATCGACCGCAACATACCTTTTGGTAAAGGGCGCCAATCTCCGACCAATATTAAAGTCACCGCAACCCAAATCACAGACCGAAATCGGGTCAGGGAACGACCTTAAAAATGATACCATTTTGTCAACATAGGGTTCAATTAAAATAGGGTGATGCGACCCCTCGCCGGAATAAAAATCACATCCGTTAGTACCCCAGAGCTTATCTTGATATACCTGCTGCATTACAGCAATTGTAGGCCATGAATTTTTATATTGAGATTTCCCCACGCTTACTTTAACACAGAAAACTCCAAACTAGAATCGGTAAATACGGTATGTGTTTGCGTTTTGAAATCTTCATCATCAGCCTTGAAGATATTATCCACATAGGTCTGTGGATTTAAGTCAATCAAAGGGAACCAAGTGCTCTGCACCTGAATTTGTAGCTTATGTCCTTTCTTGAAGGTATGATACACATCTTGCAATTTGATGTTGACATCTGTTTTCTTATTGGGTATGAACGGTTCTGGCTCAGCAAAACTATTTCGAAACCGACCGCGTAATACTTCGCTTCTAACCATTAAATGATAATTGCCCATCTTTAAATGGTCTTGCATTTCTTCATTGGTTTCAACGTTATCAGGGTGTACATCAATAATTTTTACGATCCAATCGGCAGCTGTACCTGTCGTAGCCACTTTTAGGTTTGCCATTATAGGCCCAGCTAAGGTTAAATCCCCTTCGAGCTCTTCTGTTTCAAAGACCAGTACGTCGCCACGTCTGGCAGCAAAACGTTGGTCATCAGTCATGTACTTTCTCGGGGTAAACACCGATTTGATGTCCTCAGAATACGGAACCGGTTTGTTCACATCGCTAATAAAGGAAATTCCAGTTTCACCATTCTGTTCAGTGGTAAGCTCTTGGTTTTCAGAAAGGAACACGCGTTGTTTTTCAGCTTGTTTTGGTGGCCAAGTAGGTAATTCGCTCCATTCTTTTCTCCCAGAATCATAAACATAGGCTTCGGGCAAACCGGTTTTTCCATCACCAGCACCCTTAAAAAAATGATAGAAAAATTTAGTCTCGATATGGTCTAGGTAGAAAACCGAAATCGAGTCCCCAAAATAGTAGTTGCCCACTAAGTTACGATCACTACGTCTCGCCCATCGACCATGATCCCATGGCCCAAAAACCATGGTATTATAGGCTCCTTCGTTGTTCTTTTCAATGTTTTTATAGGTCTCCAAAGGGCCGTATAAATCTTCTGCATCGAACCAACCGCCAACGACCATTGTGGCGACATGTGATTTGGTTTTGTTTAAATGCTGAATCAAGCCCCTTGGTTGCCACAATCCATCGTAATTGGGATGTTCCTTCAGTTCGTTCCAAAAGAAATCATCGGTCATTCCATTAGGAGCCATCGAAACCTCATCTTTTAACCCATATTCAAAAAACGAGTTCAAATTTTTCAACGAACCCTTTTCCAAAAAGAAATCATATTGGTCCTCCGTTCCAATATCTGGCAGCGAGTACCAAGCCGTATCAATAGGTTGATCACCATTGGGTCGTGGAGTTCCAAAAAGTGAAATTGCCCTGAAATAACTTAGTAAATAAGCACCATTATGGTGAAAATCATCAAAAAAGAAATCACCGATACACGCTTGCGGTGATGACGCCTTTAATGCTGGGTGTGGATCAATCGTTCCATAGGTGGCATAAAAACCAGGATATGAAATACCCCAAAGGCCTACACGGCCATTGTTGTTCTCTACATTATTGACTAACCATTCGATAGTATCGTACGTGTCAGAACTTTCATCCACTTGTGTACTGTCAGTTTTATTGGGGATATACGCTCTCATGTTCTCATAATGCCCTTCACTCATCCATCGACCCCGAACATCTTGATAGACCACAATATACCCCTCTTGCATCATATTGATATTTGGGCCTATCTGGGTTCTAAATTCGCCTTTGCCATAGGGTCTTGAGCTATAAGGCGTGCGCTGTATGACTATGGGATACTCTTTGCCGGTATCTTTCGGGGCATATATCGTCGTATGTAATTTTACCCCATCGCGCATTTCTATGTCAACTTCTTGTTTTGAGTAATGTTTGGCGACATAATTTTCTTCAATTTCAACGCCCTGCTTTTTACGCTTTGTACAGGATTGGAATGAAAAACAGACGGCTAAAGTGAAAATGGCAATTCGTAATATTGAGTTCATCAATTCAGGTTTTTATTGGAATTAAAGCTACGAAGAAATACAATCTTGTGATACCTACCTTTTTGATTAGATGGCTTTCACAAACGAAAAAATCGTAATCTTGTGAATTCATCCGTGAACTACCCATGGCAACACAAAACGCTAAAAAGTATAATGATTTGGGGCTGGGCACCAAGGAAGGTACCAGCGTATACAGAGCTATCAATAAAGACGGCTCATTTAATGTCAAAAAGGTAAATGTTCCCTTTTTTGAAAGGTTAAATTTCTTTCACTATTTAATCACAATTTCATGGCTTAAATTTCTAGTAGTCATTTTATTATGGTATTTCTTAATCAATATCATTTTTGCAACTACCTACTCCCTTATTGGAGTTGAAAACCTGACAGGAATTAAATCCGCCACTAATTTTGATGGTTTTGTCGAGGCCTTCTTTTTTAGTGCCCAGACGATTACCACCTTGGGATATGGCCGAGTGGCACCCATCGGAAATTTGACAAACATTGTAGCCGCAATTGAATCAATGTTGGGACTGCTGGGTTTTGCCCTGGCTACCGGTCTTCTGTATGGTCGATTTTCTAGGCCTTCAACCATGATTCAGTATAGTAAAATTGCAGTCATTGCACCTTATCGACAGCACAACGGATTCATGTTTCGCGTAGTTAATCCTCAAAACAATCACCTTTTGGAATTGGAAGTGCAACTCTATCTGGCCATGAAACGCGAAAACTCAGATTTGCGAGATTTTTTCGCCTTGGAGCTGGAACGCGAAAAAGTGGCTTACATGCCCTACATGTGGACTATTGTGCATCCAATTACTGAAAACAGTCCCTTATTTGGTTTGAATGATGAACAGCTTAAAGAAAAAGACGTTGAGTTTATCGCTTCTATGAAAGCGTTTGATGAGACTACCTCTCAGAGTGTGTATTCTAGGTCATCATATAAAGCCTCAGAGATTGAATGGGGAGCCAAATTCATCTATGCTGTAACCCGCGAGGAAGACGGAATCGTCATCGACGTGGGAAAATTGGATGAAACAGAAAAAATAGCATTGAATTAAATTCCAAAAGCGGCCTTCACGGCATCGACCCTATCGAGTTTTTCCCAAGTAAAAAGTTCTACCTCTTTCTCTACCCTACCGTTATAGGGGGACTCAAAAACTTTATTCACCGTATGGGGCGTTTTTCCGAAATGTCCGTACGCCGCAGTTTCAGAATAAATCGGATTGCGAAGTTTTAATCGAGTCTCAATTGAATATGGCTTCATATCGAAGAGTTCAGCTACCTTTTCAGCAATCTCCCCATCAGTTAAATTTACTTTAGAAGTGCCATAGGTATCAACAAAAATCGAAGTGGGCTCCACTACCCCGATAGCGTAGCTTACCTGCACCAACAATTCATCGGCAACCCCCGCAGCCACCAGGTTCTTTGCAGCATGTCTTGCAGCATAAGCTGCACTACGGTCCACTTTGCTTGGGTCTTTACCGCTAAATGCTCCACCCCCGTGGGCGCCCTTTCCTCCATAGGTGTCCACAATAATCTTTCTTCCTGTTAGACCGGCATCACCGTGCGGACCTCCAATAACAAACTTTCCGGTGGGATTGATATGATACGTTATGTTATCATCAAAGAGCTGTTGTACATTATCGGGAAACTGCTTCTTCACTTTTGGAATCAAAACCTCTACAACATCACTTTTAATTTTATCCAACATTGTCTCATCTTCATCAAAATCATCATGTTGCGTAGAAACTACGATGGTATCAATACGTTGGGGCACATTATCATCTGAATATTCGATGGTCACCTGTGCCTTTGCATCTGGCCGTAAGTAATTGATTTCTCTACCATTTCGACGCATTTCGGCCAATACTTGAAGTATCTTATGTGAAATATCAAGGGCAAGCGGCATAAAATTGTCAGTCTCATTACTGGCATAACCAAACATCATGCCCTGATCGCCTGCGCCTTGTTCTTCTTTCGTTGCCCTATCCACACCTTGATTGATATCTTGTGATTGTTCGTGAATCAAAGAAATAACACCACAAGAATCTCCACTAAATTGATACTCCCCTTTGGTATAACCAATTTGATTAATCGTATCACGAGCTATGGTTTGTACATCTAAATAGGTATTACTTTTAACCTCACCCGCTAAAACCACTTGCCCAGTGGTCACTAGGGTCTCACAGGCCACTTTACTATCAGTATCAAACGCCAAAAAATTATCCAGTAAGGCATCGCTAATTTGATCCGCAATTTTATCAGGATGTCCCTCACTCACAGATTCGGAGGTAAATAGGTAAGGCATTTTTCTGTTTTATTAGGGGAAGATTTGACGAAAGCCGACAAAGAAGTTTACACCACTTTTTAGCATTTTTTTCTGAGGTTGCAATCAGTCAAATCTGTCCTCAATTCTATCAAGCAAATGTACGTTTTTAAATTAGATTCCCGCTTTCGTGGTAATGATAATTCATCAGAAATCCCAGCGAAAAAAGATGGTCATTGTTTTATGGATAAAAATCAAAATTCTTACTTCGAAAGCTTTACGGATATTTTCTAGAAACCCATTTAACTTCGTATATTGTGTGCTCCGACCGTTAGAAAATAACCAACAAAAGTACCATCCCATGCACATTGCAGTTGCCGGAAATATTGGAGCAGGAAAGACCACACTTACTACCCTATTAGCGAAGCATTACAAATGGGAAGCCCATTTCGAAGATGTTGTCGACAACCCCTATTTAGATGATTTTTATACCCAAATGGAACGATGGAGCTTTAACCTTCAAATATATTTTCTAAATAGTCGGTATCGGCAAATCTTGAAGATTCGCGAAAGCGGAAAAGATGTCATTCAAGACCGTACTATTTACGAGGACGCCCATATTTTTGCACCAAACCTTCACGCTATGGGACTGATGACAAATCGGGATTTTAACAATTACAAAAGCCTCTTTGAGTTGATGGAGAGCTTGGTTCAACCGCCAGATTTAATGATTTATTTGCGCAGTTCCATTCCCAACTTGGTCAACCAAATCCATAAAAGAGGCCGTGATTACGAAAGTAGTATTTCAATCGATTATCTCAGCCGATTGAACGAACGCTATGAGGCCTGGGTCAATACCTATGAAAAAGGAAAGTTACTTATTGTGGATGTGGATGAAGTCAATTTTGTAGATAATCCAGAGGATTTAGGCGAGGTCATCAATCGAATTGATGCTGAAATTCATGGTTTGTTTTAGCGTGGATCATCAAGCCAAAAAAGGATTCCCTCAATAACACACGGACTTCCCTCATTTCTGATTTTCAAAATACCCTTCTCACCTTAATTTCAAGACATTAACTTAAAAATTGATGTCATGAAAGCAAAAAAGAATGAAAAATTACAGCTTGAAAGAAATTCAGGTCTCTACTTCGTTATTGGATTATGCCTAGTATTGGCCCTCACGTATGCCACCCTGGAGTGGAAAAGTTTTGATGAAGCAACCATTTGCGATGTTGCCTATTTGGATGAACCCGACCCTTTTATAGAAGATGTACCTTTTATTAAACCTCCTGAACTTCCAAAACCCAAATTTGTTCCAGTTGTTAATGACCTTATACCTGATGATTCCGATATAGAAGAGGATATTCCAGATTTTATAGAATCTGAAATTAACACTCCGATTCCTGATACCTCAGAAATTCCTGAGTATATCGAACCTACCATTGAAGAAGTTCTTGACTTCATTGTGGTTGAGGAAAAGCCCATTTTTCCAGGTTGTGAAAATGCGATGGACAAGTATGGCTGTTTTCAAAAAATGATGCAAAATCATATTCGTAAAAACTTTCGATATCCTGAATTGGCAATTGACATGAATCAACAAGGAAAAGTATACGTACAGTTTACTATTCAAAAAGATGGAAGCATAAATGATATCAAATTACGCGGACCGCACAAAATTCTTGAAAAAGAAGCGAAACGTATTATTTCAAAACTACCTCAGATGTCTCCAGGAAAACAACGTGGAACACCTGTTAAGGTACCTTTTTCCATTCCGATAAACTTTGTACTGCAGTAAGTTGATTAAACTCATACTTCGTTTCGACTTCTCTCGTAATAACTAGGGGGAAGGAGAAACTATTCCTTAAAACAAAAAACCACCCTTAATGCATTATAGGGGTGGTTTTTCAATTATACTATTTTGTAATTCGCCAACTACTTTGTTGAGATAGATTCGTTATACGCTTCTACCTTTGCATTCACTTCTTCTTTTGTTACTCCGGTAAATTCTTTTATTTCGTTGGTTACTTCACCATTGACTTCTGAAGTCGTTGTCACGGTCGCTTTTAAAGAACCGTCTTCCATATTGTCCATTTCAACTATGGTTTCTTGTTTCAACTGTTTTTGAACCATTTCAGTCGATACTTTCCCTTCATTATACGCCATCATGGTATCTGTATTCATTGCAATACTGGGCGCAATGACCAAAGCAACAACGCTCATTAACTTCAATAAGATATTTAGTGATGGACCCGAAGTATCTTTGAACGGATCTCCAACGGTATCACCAACAACCGCCGCTTTATGTGCATCAGAACCTTTGCGACCTTCACTCTCAATGGTTTTCTTGGCATTGTCCCAAGCCCCGCCAGCGTTTGATTGAAAAATGGCCATCAAGACACCAGCAGTTGTAACCCCTGCCAATAGACCACCTAACATTTCGGCTCCACCAATAAATCCAACAGCAACGGGTACGGCAATCGCCAAGAGCCCAGGTAATACCATTTCCTTTATGGAAGCTTGTGTTGAAATGGCGACACACTTATCATATTCGGCAACACCATCAGCGGCGTCAAAGGTCTTGCGTTGTTCTTCTGTAGCTTTTGACATATCAGAATCTACCGCACGCATCACTTCTAAAGCGGCTTTCAGTTGAGGAATATCCCTAAACTGCCTTCTTACTTCTTCAATCATCGCCATAGCAGCACGACCAACGGCATTCATAGACAAGGCTGAAAATACAAAAGGAAGCATACCTCCTATCAATAGACCTGCCATCACAGTGGGTTTCGATACGTCAATTCCGGTGACATTAGCGGTTTGCATAAATGCAGCAAACAAGGCCAAAGCGGTCAATGCAGCGGAAGCAATGGCAAATCCTTTACCTATTGCAGCCGTCGTGTTCCCCACAGCATCTAATTTATCCGTACGCTCACGTACTTCACTTGGTAGTTCTGCCATTTCAGCAATACCACCTGCATTATCCGAGATTGGTCCATAAGCATCAACGGCCAACTGAATTCCTGTATTTGCCAACATACCTACCGCAGCAATTGCAATTCCGTATAAACCTGCAAAATGGTGAGAAACCAAAATGGCGGCAGAAATTAATAGAATAGGGAACATAGTGGACATCATTCCTACACCCAATCCAGCGATAATATTAGTAGCGGCTCCGGTATCGGACTGACGCACAATGGCGTTTACAGGTTTGGTTCCAGTACCAGTATAATACTCAGTAACCTTTCCTACTGCGAGACCGGCAACAAGACCAGCAATCACAGCGAAGAAAACACCCATGGAACCAAACTCAGTTCCGTTGAAGGACCAACTTTCTGGTAACATCAGAGTGATTATGAAGTAAGATGCTAGTAGCATTAGACCAGCAGAACCAAACTCTCCGATATTTAACGCCGTTTGCGGATTTCCACCATCTTTAACGCGGACAAAGAAGGTTCCAACAATCGACATTACAATACCCACCGCAGCTAACACCAAAGGAAGATACACCGCACCCAAACCATCAAAACTTTCAGCAAAAGCTGGTAGTTGTGTAAACGCAGCACCCAATACCATTGTTCCGATAATAGACCCAACGTAAGATTCAAATAGGTCAGCGCCCATACCGGCAACATCTCCGACATTATCCCCAACATTATCAGCGATAGTTGCAGGATTTAAAGGATGGTCTTCAGGAATACCTGCCTCTACTTTACCTACAAGGTCGGCCCCAACGTCAGCGGCTTTGGTGTAGATACCACCACCAACACGGGCGAACAACGCAATGGATGAAGCACCAAGTGAGAAACCTGAAAGTACATTCAGTACCTCACCCAATTCCCAACCTTGGCCACTATATAGCATAAAAAGTCCACTAAGACCTAAAACACCAAGGCCCACAACACCAAGACCCATTACAGCACCACCGGCGAAAGCAACTTCCAACGCTTTTCCCAAGGAGGTTCTGGCGGCATTTGTCGTGCGAACATTGGCCTTGGTCGCAACTTTCATTCCAATAAATCCTGCCAAGGCAGAACAAATGGCACCGACTATAAATGAAATAGCTACCATTCCGTTGCTTCCTACTTCATTACTTCCCTTGAAGAAGAGCAAAATAGCAACTGCAGCAACGAAAATTGACAATATTTTATATTCAGCTTTAAGAAAGGACATTGCACCATCAGCAATATTTTTAGCAATTCTTGCCATCTTTTCTTCCCCAACAGCTTGTTTTGATACCCACCCACTTCTAATGAAGACATACAAAAGGCCTAAAACACCAAATGCAGGTAAAAATTTCACTATTAATTCCATAGTCGATTCGTTAATTTAATTAGGTTTTTTTTAAGAATTTTTAATGCGTGCAAATGTAGTGAAATGCATAAGAATAAAAAAAGCCCAAAACGGGCTTTAGAACAGGCTTTTTATTTCATTATGAATTGCTTAAATCATGAAGGTCCGCTTCATTTTATGCTCACTTTCTTCATAACGCTTGACACATTCCCAATAAATTTCACCAGCTCTTTTTGAATCACTCCAGCCACCAGTATCCACCTTCTTTTTTTCCAAATCTTTGTACACCTGAAAAAAGTGTTCAATCTCCTTTAATCGATGGGGATTCAATTCGCTGATATCATTTTTCTTGCTCCAGATCGGGTCACTGACCGGAACACAAATAATCTTTTCATCCGGACCTTTTTCATCGGTCATATGAAATACACCTATCGGTTTCACTTCCATCACCACCATCGGAAAAGTAGGTTCAGTACCCAAAACCAAAACATCCAAAGGGTCTGAATCCAGCGCCAAGGTCTCCGGTACGAAGCCATAATCACCAGGATACATCATAGATGAAAACAACGTTCGATCAAAGCGAATTTTATGAAGTGTAAAATCATATTCATATTTATTACGGCTTCCTTTAGGAATTTCAATTAGCACGTCGAAGGTAATTTCATCATTTGTAGACATCATTCTATGTTTATCTGAAGTAGTTATAAAGGTAATGGAACGTTAGCAATTGTAGGAAATTGCTTCTAAAGCGTTATGGTAAGTTAAATTTTCGGTATTTCTGTCAAGCCTTTCTCTTATAATGGTATAATAAAATTGAAAGGCAATATCCGTAAATATATTTCCTTGAAATGGATTTTAAGAAACCATCTATCCAAATCAAAAACTGAACCCAAAAGAGCCCGTAATCCCAAAAGGTCTGGCTTCCGGGGCATCCAAATAGTTTCCGCGAAAATTAAAGTCTATCCTTAAAATTTTAAAAATATTTCCGACTCCAAAAGAATACTCCCAATAGGGCTCTTTGTTTGGAGCAAGCAATGGAATGTTGGTCGGGGCACTCAGTGCAATATTGGCGTCAGAAATGGAACCCCAGGCCCCACGAATACCAACAATCTCCCTAAGATTTAGGTTGCGCAACAACGGAATGCGGGAAAAAATACGCCCATTAAAATTATGTTCTAAGTGTAGCGTGGCATAGGTATCCGTTACAAATTCATAAAAATCAAGATTCGGGAAGGTATTGTACAACGAAAACAGTGTTTGATTCCCAGGAATCACACTCAACAACCCTAGGGGTACTTCACCAAAGGTCTTGCCCAATTCAACAGTACTCAGCAGGCGGCCAAAACCACCTAGCTGCCACGGTTGGGTATATGAAAACTGTATCTTATCATAATTGAAATCACTTTCCAAAAATCCATCAGACCCCTTGGTGTAGTTCAAAACCAACGTACTGTAGTTTTCATTGACAACCCTACGTTCAACACCATAACCAATGTTTCTACGACCAGGGGTATAGATCAGGGTCGAATTGAAATCAAATTGCCTTATCTCAGAAGAAATACCTGATGGGGCTTCAGGGTCAACGTAATCTAAACTGAACACATCTGGCAAGGCCGAACTGATGGTTCTAAATGAGCTACCTACGCGGAGTCTAAAATTTTTCCATGGCTCCAATTCCATTGATAATACTGAAAGGTTAATATTGCTTAAGCGATTGTTATTCCCAACCGTGACCAATGCCGAAGAGGCAATACTTCTGCCCAATACATCCGTTGTGCTTGTGAGACTAATGCCCAATTGTTCAATATCCCTTCGATTGCCGCCCGATAGAATTAGACGTGTCTTTCTGTCCAACAAAAATTTACCTGAAAGACCATGCTTAAATTTTTTATCATCAAAACCATAGGCCATGTAGCCTTCAAGACGCCATGTATCATTTTGTCCAAAAAAGGTTCTTGCCCCTGCGCGTAAACGAATACCCTCCGCATCATTAAAGCCAAAGGTGCTATAGATATCACCTATATCAATGTTCCATTTATCAATTTCCACGTAACCAGAACCCAAAATACTCACCACATCATAATAGGTTCTGAACTTGGGTACTGTTTTAAGGGTATCCAATAACTGGAAAATTCCTGCCTCATCATCGTTCAACCGCTCCAACCGGGCATTTTCCCAAAAAATACTATCCTGTAGAAATACCCTGGGATCATACGGGTCAGATTCTGCTTTGTAGAATGCCTCTGTTCGGTCTAGGTCAAACTGATAATTGTCGTAAACGGTAGTTCGCTTTCCGTATACCCCTCGCGATTTTTCCTTTTTGGAAAAAGCAAAATCGGTCAACATATAATCTCGCTTCAGTAAAAAGACCGAATCGTTGACTACATCAAAATCCTGTTCAATATAAATCTCCTTGACCCAATTGATATTGGCACTTTTGACTACCTGCATATCAATTTTCTTTACAGCAAAAGTGGTATCGTTGACCCAAAAATCACCCTTAAAGGTAAGTTCGTTTTTCCTACGGGGATAGTAGATGATGTTATAACACCATTTATTGTCTATAAATGTGCTGTCCGACAGTACGTAATTATATACGTCAACACCAGTCTTGGATAAAGGGCTCGTAAAACTCTTATCAAAAAACTTCAGGTAATTATCGTAGATGTTGTAATCGGAATAAAGGTCTTCAACAAAAGCTGTTATCGCCTGGTTACCCCCAAAACCTGAACTTTTATTGCCCAGCACATCCTCTTTTTCCAACCCCAGCGCATTATCTCCATGTACTTTAGAATAGACTACATTCAGAAACATAGGAAGATAGGTCTTCCCTGTAATACGGGAGGTATCCAAACCATCAAACATAAATTCCAATCCCTTGAACATACGGCTCTTAATCAAAGCACTATCAATAGTATTCAAATCAAATTCAACTTTCTCATACTTGTCGTATTGATAGTTTTTGAATTTTCGAACCCCATTGTCGCGCTTTTTGGCCCATATCTTCTTTAGGATATCAATTGCAGGATTATTTTTCTTGGACTGTTTTCCTGTATACACCACAACCTCTCCCAATTGCTCTGCAGCTTCGGCAAGTACCACCTTCATCTCATAGCGAACGCTTGTTTGTAGTTCAATAATTTTAGATTCGTATCCGATAAATGAAATCCCTAAAACATCGTAATTGTTTTCCGATTCAAGATAAAAGCGACCATTCTCATTCGTAATTGTGCCTTCCGTTGAATTCTGGAAAAACACATTAGCAAAGGCAATGGGGTCTCCAAAATCGTCAATGACCTCGCCACTTACCTTGGTTTGGGCGAAAGACAATAAAGAAATAGCAAGGAAAAGGATAAGAAGAAAATTCCTCATAACTAAAATAAGCCAGTTTCATTGCTGAAAATGACTTTTGATGTTCGTTTTTTGATTACAAGTAATGTTATATCAAATAGTATTCCTTTTTTGTTTCGATATAAAAAAACCTCGTCAACCTTAGTCGACGAGGCTAATATACCTTACTTCGTTTTGCACTAGTTCTTGTATAACACCTTTTTAACAGCCTTCACCACATCTTGGGCATTTGGTAGCCATTCCGCCAATAGAACGGGAGAATATGGGGCTGGGGTATCGGCAGTATTCAATTTGACTATAGGGGCATCCAAGTAATCAAAGGCCTTATCCTGTACTTGATAAATAATTTCAGTGGCTACATTACCAAAAGGCCAAGCTTCTTCCAAAATCACTAGTCGATTCGTCTTTTTAACAGAATTGATGATGGCATCATAATCCAAAGGTCGTACGGTTCTGATATCAATAATTTCACAGCTAACACCATCGTTGGCCAACACCTTAGCTGCTTTGTAGGCCTCTTTTATGATTTTCCCAAAGGAAACTATAGTAACATCAGTACCTTCTCTTTTGATATCAGCTACGCCAATCGGAATGGTGTACTCCCCTTCTGGCACCTCACCTTTATCCCCGTACATTTGTTCAGACTCCATAAAAATTACCGGGTCATCGTCTCGAATGGCACTTTTCAACAATCCTTTGGCATCAGCTGGATTCGAGGGCACGACCACCTTAAGACCTGGGCAATTGGCATACCAACTTTCAAAAGCCTGACTATGCGTAGCAGCCAGTTGACCTGCAGATGCAGTGGGTCCGCGAAAGACAATCGGACAATTGAACTGACCAGCTGACATCTGACGAATCTTAGCTGCGTTATTGATTATCTGGTCAATACCCACCAATGAAAAATTAAAGGTCATGAATTCAATGATAGGGCGGTTCCCATTCATAGCAGAACCAACACCTATACCCGCGAAGCCCAATTCTGAAATTGGGGTATCCAAAACACGGTCAGGTCCGAATTCATCCAACATTCCCTTAGAAGCCTTATAGGCACCATTATATTCGGCAACCTCTTCACCCATTAAATAAATAGATTCATCACGCCGCATCTCTTCTGACATGGCTTCTGCAATGGCTTCTCTAAACTGTAATGTTTTCATACGCTTCACCTGATTTTAAGTGCGCACAAAAATAGGAAAATCTCCAGGAAAGCAAAGATGCATTCGTTCAAAATCAAACGAAAAATTTACTATGCATGCATAGTAAATTGATAAGTTTTTTAATATCTTTGTATTAAAATTTTATTTATGAAGATATTGGTTTGTATTAGTAATGTACCTGATACTACTTCAAAAATCAACTTTACCGAAAGTGATACAAAATTTGATACTAATGGCGTACAATTCGTTATTAATCCCAACGACGAGTTTGGATTGACCCGAGCCATGTGGTTTAAAGAAAAACAAGGTGCCATTGTTCACGTGGCCACTGTGGGTGACGCGACAGTTGAACCCACTATTCGAAAAGCGTTGGCGATTGGTGCCGACGAAGGTATTCGAATCAACTCAGCCCCCAAAGACGGTTTTTTTGTAGCCAGACAATTGGCAGAAATTGTTAAAAATGGAGGTTATGATCTTGTAATCGCAGGCAGGGAGTCTATCGACTATAATGGCGGCATGGTACCAGGAATTATGGCATCGCTATTGGATATGAATTTCGTTAATACCTGCATAGCGCTTGAAGTAGAAGGCACTGAAGTCACTGCCATGCGTGAAATAGATGGTGGAAAAGAAAAAATTGGTACCAGCCTTCCCCTTATTATCGGCGGTCAAAAAGGATTGGTTGAAGAAAGTGACCTAAGAATACCCAATATGCGAGGTATCATGATGGCCCGCAAAAAAGCTTTGAACGTTGTTGAACCCATAGAGGCCCCAACACCTACTGAAGACAAAAAGTTTGAACGCCCTGCGGCCAAAGGTCCAGTGAGACTGGTTGATGCTGGAAATATTGAAGAATTAATCAATCTTTTACACAACGAGGCGAAAGCCCTTTAAACCATAAATTCTAAATATCAAATTCCAAAAAAGTATTTGGAGTTTGGATTTTGAATATAGAAACTTAAAAAATTATGTCAGTACTCGTTTATACAGAAACCGATAACGGAAAGTTTAAAAAGAATGCCTTTGAAGTGGCATCTTATGCAAAAAATGTAGCCGACCAAATGGGAACTACGGTTACTGCTATTGCTATCAATATCGATAACGCGGAAGAATTAGGAACCTACGGGGTTGCTAAGATATTACAGGTTGGCGATGACCAATTAGCTGCGTTTAATGCAAAGGCTTATGCCAACGCCATTGCACAAGCTGCAGAAAAAGAAGGAAGCAAGGTTGTGGTCATTAGCTCTAGTGCGGATAGTAAGTACCTTGGTGGTTTATTGGCTGCCAAATTGAATGCCGGATATGTGCCCAACGTTGTGGAGGCTCCCGAAAGCACTTCGCCATTTATGGTGAAAAGAACGACATTCAGCAACAAAGGCTTTGCACTCACACAAATGGATTCAGAGGTGAAAATAATTGGTGTATCCAACAATGCTTTTGGGATGATTGAAAATACAACTTCTGCAAGTTTAGAGGCCTTTAGTCCTACAATTAGCGAAGCAGATTTTGGAGTAAAGTCCGTAGAAGTTGATAAGGTCGTAGGTAAGGCGACCATTGCCGATGCTGACATAGTCGTTTCGGCAGGTCGAGGATTAAAAGGACCTGAAAACTGGGAAATGGTAGAAGAATTGGCGGATGTTTTGGGCGCTGCAACCGCTTGCTCCAAACCTGTCTCCGATTTGGGCTGGAGACCCCATGGTGAACATGTGGGCCAGACTGGTAAACCTGTGGCAAGTAACTTGTACATTGCTATTGGAATTTCTGGTGCCATTCAGCACCTTGCGGGCGTGAGTGCCTCAAAAACGAAGGTGGTCATCAATACAGACCCTGAAGCCCCTTTCTTTAAGGCGGCTGATTACGGTATTGTTGGCGATGCCTTCCAAGTGGTTCCGGAACTCATTGAAAAATTGAAGGAATTTAAAGCGCAAAACGGCTAAATTTTGTTACTTTGCTTCTTTGAAGCGGCTGTTCAGATAATGTGTTAAGCCACTTATTTGAACAGCTTTTTTGTATTATCCTTAACCAATACATGAGCTTAGTACGACTTAAAATAAAAGGTATTTCTTATAGCCAGACCCAAAACGGGGCCTATGCCCTTATTTTAAATGAGGTCGATGGTGACCGTAAGCTACCCATCGTTATTGGAGCTTTCGAAGCACAGTCCATAGCTATTGCACTGGAAAAGGAAATCAAACCGCCGAGACCGCTTACGCATGATTTATTCAAAAACTTTTGTGATCGCTATGCCATTACTGTAAAACAGGTCATCATTCATAAATTGGTCGATGGGGTTTTCTATTCCAGTATTATAAGCGAACGTGATGGGGATGAAGAAATCGTTGACGCCAGAACCAGTGACGCCATAGCATTGGCTCTTCGGTTCAACGCCCCTATATTCACCTATAAGACAATATTGGACAAGGCCGGTATTTTTTTAAAGTTTTCTGCCAAGGATAAGGAAGAGGATGGTGATGACAGTATTGTAGTCGATGAAATTTTACAAGAAGGTGAAACGGTTGAAATTGAATCAGGTACAGGGAATGCCTATCGCGAGATGACCTTGGAAGAACTACATAAAGAATTGGATAAGGCAGTGGCCAATGAAGACTACGAAAAAGCTGCCAAACTTCGAGACGAAATCTCCAAACGAAAATAGAACCAACCCGCCGTACATGAAAAAAGCTGGACTTTTGACGCTCATCCTATTATTGGTATGTGTGAGTGGCATCTTTGGTCAAGATAAAGAAGCGGCAGAAGTAGCATATGCCACCGTTGACGTATTGGTTGATAATCAAGGATTCTCCTTTTCCAGCCTCTTACGAGGTATTTTAGGAATGGTCATTTTGGTGGGTATCGCTTTTATATTTAGTAAAAATAGAAAGGCTATCAACTGGAGAACCGTTTCCATAGGGCTGGGCATTCAACTGCTATTGGCCATAGGAATTCTGAAAGTTCCCTTTATTCGTCAAGTATTTACCATTTTAGGGAAGCTCTTCAATGACTTACTGGAATTTACAGTAGCAGGAAGTGAGTTTATTCTGGGGGTCAACTTAATGGATATTGAAAATCCCCATGTGGGATATGTTTTTGCCTTTCAAATTCTTCCTACCATCATCTTCTTTTCGGCACTAACTTCTGTTCTTTTTTATCTGGGTGTCATCCAAAAAGTAGTTAAGGGACTGGCGTGGTTACTCACAAAATCGTTGGGCATTTCTGGCGCTGAAAGTTTAAGTGTTGCCGGTAATATTTTTTTAGGACAAACGGAGTCTCCATTAATGATCAAGGCCTATTTGGAGCGAATGACAAAATCTGAAATTCTGCTTGTTATGATTGGCGGAATGGCTACGGTGGCAGGTGGGGTTTTAGCGGCATATATCGGGTTCTTAGGGGGTAACGATACCCAGCTTCGATTGGAATTTGCAAGGCATTTGATTGCAGCATCAGTCATGGCTGCCCCCGGCGCCATAGTTATTTCAAAGATTTTATATCCCCAAACCGAAGATGTTGATACCAATGTCAATGTTTCCATGGAAAAAATTGGAACCAATGTCTTGGATGCGATCGCCAACGGCACCACCGAAGGGTTAAAATTAGCTGTCAACGTGGGCGCGATGCTTTTGGTCTTTGTGGCATTTATTGCGATGATCAACGGTATTCTCGGATGGATCGGAGACTGGACCACTTTAAACGAGTGGATTGCTGTCAATTCGCCTTATGATTCCTTTTCATTAGAGGCTATTCTGGGAACTGTTTTTGCACCCTTAATGTGGCTTGTAGGTGTAGCCAATGAAGATATCATGCTCATGGGACAACTATTGGGCATCAAATTGGCGGCCAGTGAGTTTGTGGGTTATATTCAATTGGCTGACTTAAAAAATATGGCCAGTTCCACGCACTTTACTTATAATAAGTCTGTCATCATGGCCACATATATGCTTTGCGGCTTTGCCAATTTCGCCTCGATAGGCATTCAAATCGGCGGTATCGGATCTTTGGCACCTAGCCAGCGAAAAACACTCTCTGAATTTGGTATGCGCGCTGTATTGGGCGGCACCTTGGCCTCCTTAATTTCCGCTACTATAGCCGGTATGATTTTAGGATAGACGCAAGAGCCCCAGAAAAGGGAATTCTTCGTTAATAATTATTTCATAACTGTTTCCCGCTTTTTTAATTTAAAATCCGGATTCCAACTACTTTAGTTTGTTTTTTGAAAGTATACGTTTAAGTACTTTGAAATTTGTTCATAATGTATCGAAAACAAGCTTTCTAATCTATTCGATACGATTTCAGTGTAATGAAATCAATCGAATTGACGGTCACAATTAAAGTTTAAACTAAATGAAACAGTACCACGACCTACTGAAACACGTGTTGGCACACGGGAACCCAAAAGGAGACCGCACGGGAACGGGAACCCTAAGTGTTTTTGGATATCAAATGCGGTTTGACCTCAATAAAGGTTTCCCTATGGTCACGACCAAGAAATTACATTTAAAGTCCATTGTGCATGAACTGCTCTGGTTTTTAAAGGGAGACACCAATATCAAATACCTACAGGAAAACGGTGTTCGCATCTGGAACGAGTGGGCCGACGATAACGGAGACTTGGGTCCCGTTTATGGGTATCAATGGCGCAACTGGAACGGTGATGAAATCGACCAAATCAAAGAAGTAATCCACTCCCTAAAGCATAATCCCAATAGTCGTCGTATGCTGGTCAGTGCCTGGAACCCCAGCGTCTTGCCCGATACTTCAGTGTCGTTTTCAGAAAATGTGGCCAACGGAAAAGCAGCATTACCGCCTTGCCATGCTTTCTTTCAGTTTTATGTGGCCAATGGTAAGTTAAGTTGCCAACTGTACCAACGAAGTGCAGATATATTTTTAGGCGTGCCCTTCAATATCGCCAGCTATGCGCTCTTTACCCTCATGATGGCCCAAGTTTGTGGGTATGCCCCGGGAGAGTTCATCCACACCTTTGGTGACGCCCATATCTACAACAATCATAGGGAACAAGTGGAATTGCAATTGTCGCGGGAACCCCGACCATTGCCAACGATGCAGCTTAACCCTCAAGTGACCGATATTTTTGATTTCACCTTTGAGGACTTTACCTTATTGAATTATGACCCACATCCGCATATCAAGGGAGTTGTTGCGGTCTAAGTGATTTCACAATGTTCTGTTGATATGAAATTAAAAACGCCCAAGCTTGCACTTGGGCGTTTACCTAACGAATTAAACAAATCACTATAAAACAACTTTCTTTTTCATTACTAATTCGTTATTAGTTTCTCGTCACCGTAATGGAGTTTGACAATCCGTAAAGGCCTTCTAAATCATCAACATTACTGCCCATTTCAAGTCCTGTCAAACCGTCTTCGTAGCGCATATACCAGATAAAACAAACTCCTGTGCCTGCTCCATCAAAGTCTACACCCTCAACATCTGCCAAAGTTGGTGGTAGGCCCAAAATGTTACCTTGATCATCAGTAACGACCCAGGTACGATTGGTTCCTGTGGCATTACTACCATCCAGAGTGATACCACTAACCATATCGGGTGTTCCATCTACTGCAAACGTGAAGGGCCCTCCTGATATAGTTCCCGCATTGGGGTTACGATACACGCGAATGGAATTTGACAAGGCAAAGAAACCATCTAAGTTCGCAGCATTTTCGCCCATGGCCAAGCCTGTGATTCCCTCTTCATAGGTAATATGCCAAATGAGGCAAACTCCAATACCAGCACCGTCAAAATCAACACCTTCTACAGCCTCTAGGGTAGGTGGCAACCCAAGAATATTCAAATCAGCATCGGTAATCACGTATCCTTGTTTGCTTCCGGTAAGGTTGGTTTCATCTAAGGTGATTCCACTGACCATGTCAGGTGTACCATCAACCGAAAACATGTATGGCCCGCCAGATAGGGTACCTGCGTTTAAGGCATTTCTATTGACCGTAACAAAATTCGATAGGTCGAACAAGCCCGTCAAATCATCAAGATTTCCACCCATTTCCAATCCCTCCAAACCGGTGGAATAGGTAAGGTGATAGATATAGCAAGAACCGACACCAGCGCCGTCAAAATTAACACCCTTCACCGCTTCTAAAGTGGGAGGAGTTCCTAAAATATTTCGTGCATCATCAGTAATAACATAGGTCTGGTTTTCACCGTTCAGATCGGTATCATCCAAAGCAATCGTAGAGACCATATCGGGCATACCGTCCACCACAAAATCGTAAGGTCCACCAGAAAGGCTACCTGCATCTAGTGCAATCCTATCGACCACAATGAAATTTGAAAGGTCGAACTGACCTGTAAGATCATCCAAGTTGCTACCCATTTCAAGTCCTCCAAGTCCAGTAGAATAGGTTAGGTGATAGATGTAACAAGATCCTACACCTGCCCCATCAAAATCAACCCCTTCAACAGCTTCCAATGTCGGCGGAATTCCTAAAATATTTCGTGCATCATCAGTAATCACATAGGTTTGCATATCGCCCGTAAGGTTTGCGGCATCCAAGGTAATTCCTGTTACCATGTCGGGTAAACCATCCACAACGAATTCATAAGGCCCTCCTGAAAGTTGCCCGGCATCCAGTGCTCCCCGATTGACCGTAATAAAATTGGAAAGATCAAATTCGCCATTAAGGCCATCAAGGTTTTCACCCATGGCCAGACCGGTCAGCCCTTCTTGGTGCGTAATATGATAAATGTAACAGGCCCCTACTCCGGCACCATCAAAGTCCACTCCCTCCAGGGCTTCTGCATTAGGGGGTAACCCCAATACGTTACGTTGGTCATCTGTTATGACATAAGACTGCACATCGCCTACTCCATTAAAATTGTTCAGTGAAATGCCACTTACCATGTCAGGTACTCCATCAACGGTAAAACTGAAAGGCCCTCCTGAAAGAGTACCTGCGTCAAGTACGATTGGCATACTGTCATCAGAATCATCATCAGAGCAACTCATCATCATAACGGTTGCCGTCAATACTGCTGTCATTGTTTTTAAGTTCATCATTTTATCTATTTTAAATGTTGACACAAAGAAATCGGTGAAGTATTGCAGAATGTTCACCAAAAGATAAAGTTTCATATTATGCTGATTTCCAATAACTTCTTTAATTTTTACCTCTATTTACGCAATGAATTGTTTTTTTTGGCGACAAAACCCAATAGTTTGGGGAATCTTTCGTGAACTTTTCGTGAGATTTTACCTTTTAATTTGACCTTATGAAAAATGTGCTTATTGTTGAGGACGACCCCGAAATCGTTCAATTATTGGAAATTCACCTAAAGGATCTAGGCTGTAGCACCTTTTCAGCGCAAAGCGGGGATTTAGGCCTGCGTATGGCCGTAGAAAACGAGCCCGATTTGGTCATATTGGATGTGATGCTCCCTGAAATGGATGGTATAGAAGTCTGTCAAAAAATCAGGGCCAACAATGTGCAATCTCCCATCATGATGTTGACCTCAAAATCAGAAGAAATCGATAAAGTCTTAGGCCTCGAGGTCGGGGCTGACGATTACCTTACCAAACCCTTTAGCGTAAGGGAGTTTATTGCCAGGGTCAAGGCCATTTTTAGACGACAAAAAATGACCACCTCACAACTTGATAAACCTGAAAAACAACAGACCTTGCAGTTTGATGGACTCAACATCAACATCGACACCCGAAAAGTAGTGAGTAACGGTAGCAAAATCGATCTCTCACCTAAAGAATTTGAACTGTTGGTACTACTCTCCACCAACCCAGGAAAAAGCTATGACCGAACGAACTTATTGAACCTTATTTGGGGATATGATTTTAAAGGATATGAACATACCGTGAACTCACATATTAATCGCTTACGTTCGAAAATAGAACCCGATATGGCACATCCAAAATACATTCTGACCCAATGGGGCGTGGGTTATAAATTCAATGAAGAAATATGAACAAGAAACTATTTTCAAACCGGTTGGTGACCAAACTTATTGTGACGTGTTTGGCCATCTTGGTTCTTGCTGGGGTGGGGTATACCTTGGCGACCGTTTATTTTTCCAATCAATATTTCAATGAATCAAATCAACGCTTACACGCTAATCTTGCCCGAGACCTAATCGATGAAAAATTTGTTGACGAAAGCCCCATCGATAGCTTGGGTAACGTTAACAAAGTGCTCTTTGGTGATATTATGCATGAAATGATGGCCGTAAATCGCGCCATTGAAGTGTATTTGTTGGATGTTGAAGGGAATGTACAGTATTCAGTGGTCTTAGATCACACCGACCCAGACAGCTCACCCAGTCGAGTTGCCTTAGCACCCATCAAAGAATTTATCGAGACAAAAGGAGAAGAATTTATTTTAGGGGATGACCCAAGAAATCCACAAAACAAAAAGGTTTTCTCCGTTGCCAAATATCAGAAAGGAAATAAGGAAGGATACATCTATATTGTACTTGCCGGAGAAGCCTATGCCGCGACACAAAATACCCTTTTTGGTAGCTACGCCCTAAAGATGGGTTTGGGCACATCATTGCTCACTTTATTTTTTGCAGGAATCTTAGGGGCATTGTCCATCTGGTACCTCACCAAAAACCTTCGGGAAATTAACTATGCCGCACAACGTTTTCAACAGGGTGACCTTGATTACCGAATCAAAGAAAACGATAAGACCGAATTAACCGGTCTCGCCCAAACGTACAACGACATGGCCAATACCATTCAAAATGATATGGAAAAAATCAAATCGTTGGAAAAAGTTCGTCGGGATTTGATTGCCAACATTTCCCATGATTTAAGAACACCCTTGGCCATCATTCAGGGCTACATTGAAACCTTGCAAATGAAGGAAAATACCCTGAATAGAGAAGAGCGCGAGGAATATCTGTCCAAAATCAATTCCAGTGGGGAACGATTGGCTAAACTTATCACGCAACTTTTTGAGTATTCGAAGTTGGAAGCCAATCAAATTGAACCTCAGAAAGAACCATTTTTGATTTCTGAACTAGCCAACGACGTGCATTGTAACTATCGCGTATTGGCCCAAAAGAAAAATATCGCATTACACCTTAATATGCAAGATAAAATCCCTTTGGTCTTCGCGGATATTTCTTTAGTGGAACGTGCCATTCAAAACTTAATGGACAATGCCTTAAAATTTACCCCAGAAGGTGGTCAAGTAACCGTCTCCATAAAACCTTACAAAGACAATGTTGAAATTTCCATAAAGGATTCTGGGCCAGGTATCGCCAAAGAACATCAACAATTGGTCTTTGAACGCTATAGCCAGTCAAAAACAGGTAAAGAGAAAGAGGGGGCAGGACTTGGTCTGGCCATTGTGCGAAAAATTATGGAGTTGCACGATGCAAGTATAAAAGTATTGAGCAAACCCAATGAGGGCACCACCTTCAGCTTTCAACTTCCAGTATATGAAAACGGGTTAAGTTTAGTTTAAATTCCTATGGTCATTTAGATAATTGGCTATCGTTAAGGAAAACGCTTTCCATGATAATGACCGATTCGCTTTTAGATTTCTTTCTGGAGACCCGAAAGCATTCCGAAGCGCTTTGCAAACCGCTTCAAATTGAAGACTATGTCGTACAGCCCGTGGTTGATGTGAGTCCTCCAAAATGGCATTTGGGCCATACGACATGGTTTTTTGAAGAGTTTATTTTAAAACAGCACGTCAGCGATTATCAGGTATTCCACGAAGACTTTTCCTTTGTATTCAACAGTTACTATGAAACTGTCGGGAAGCGAGTAGTACGAACCGATAGGGGTAACTTATCCAGACCCTCAGTCAAAAGCGTCTATGAGTACCGTACCTATGTCACCGATAAAATCCAAATGTTATTTGCATCCGAACAACCTACTGAATTGAACTACTTATTGGAAATTGGCATCCACCATGAAAAACAGCATCAAGAACTGCTGTTGACCGATATTAAGTTCATTTTAGGTAATAACCCATTATTGCCTAAATACTCCCATACGATTCAAGAGCATATCGTTGAAAAACATGAGCAAGACTGGATTACTGTAGAAGAAGGCGTATATGAAATAGGCCATGCATCAGAAGAATTTTGCTATGACAATGAGCTGGGTAGACATAAAGTGTATCTAGAAGAGTATCACATTTCAAACACATTGGTCACCAATGGTGAATTTGTGAATTTTATCAATGCGGGAGGATACCGAAAATTTGAACTCTGGCATGCCGAAGGATGGGATTGGATATCGCAAAACCAAATTAACGCACCTCAGTATTGGCACCAAATCGAAGGGGAATGGTATCATTACACCCTGAATGGCCTACAAAAAATTGATTTGAACGCACCAGTGACCCATATCTCATTTTACGAAGCTTTTGCTTTTGCGCAATCGAAAGGACATCGTCTTCCAACTGAGTTTGAGTGGGAAACCGCACAGCAATATTTTCAATGGGGTCAACGATGGGAGTGGACAGAAAGTGCCTACCTCCCCTACCCCAATTATACAAAAGTAGATGGTGCTTTGGGAGAATACAACGGCAAATTTATGGTCAACCAAAAGGTGTTACGCGGCAAATCAATTGCAACCCCAAACAAACATTCGCGACCCACCTACCGCAACTTTTTCCATCCACAACTACGTTGGCAATATACCGGATTAAGGTTGGTTAAATAATCTCGACAAAGTCATTTATGCAAAAAAATATTGCCCGAAAAGCAACAACAGCATTCGCGAAAGAGGTAAGGGAAGGACTCACCTCTTATCCGAAATATCTGTCTTCAAAATATTTTTATGATGAAAAGGGAGATGCCCTATTTCAAGATATCATGGCAATGCCCGAATATTACCTAACTGATGCGGAATATGATATTTTGGATACCCACCAAGCATCAATCTCTAACTATTTTTCTAAGAATGGAGCTGACTTTGACCTTTTTGAACTAGGTGCAGGTGATGGTAAGAAAACGAAAATTCTTCTAAAACATTTATTGCAATCCAATTATGATTTTGCTTATCGACCCATCGATATCAGCCAAAATGCCCTTAATCAACTGCAAGACAACCTAAAGAGCCAACTTCCCAGTCTGAAAGTGAATCCATTACAGGGCACCTATTTTGATACCCTTAAAGATATTGGTAAACAAAAGGATAGAAGAAAAATTATCTTATTTCTGGGCTCTAATATCGGCAACTTATTACATCCCTATGCCATCGACTTCTTACGACGATTAAATGATGCCCTGCAGGAAAAGGATTTACTTTTTATGGGGATGGACCAAAAAAAGAATCCGCAGACGATTTTAAATGCTTATAACGATACCGCTGGCATCACCGAAGCGTTCAATAAAAACATACTGAATCGCATCAATAGCGAACTTGGTGCAAATTTCGATGTCAATGGTTTTTTACATTGGGAGGTGTATGATCCTGAAACGGGGACGGCCAAAAGCTATTTGGTCTCCAAAGAACGACAGCAGGTCAACATTGAGGCGTTACAGCTTTCTGTAGCCTTTGAACCCTGGGAAACCATTCATACCGAAATTTCCCAAAAGTATGACGATACAACTGTTGCTTGGCTTGCCGCAGAAGCAGGATTGGAGATAGTCACCTCATTTGAAGACAGTAAAAAACTATTCAAAGATTATATATTTAAAAAAGTGCAGCTATGAAGGCAATATGGAACGGTAAGGTCTTAGCGGAGAGCAAGGAGACCAAAGTGATTGAGGGAAATCATTACTTCCCTCCTGAAAGTATCAATACTGAATTCTTTAAAGATAGTACTACCCATACCAACTGCCCTTGGAAAGGGGTAGCGTCGTATTATACTTTAGAAGTTGACGGAAAACTTAATAAAGATGCCGCATGGTATTACCCTGAGACCAAAGAACTGGCCAGAGAAATTAAAGGCTATGTTGCCTTTTGGAAAGGAGTTACCATTGAGGGATAGCACGATAAAACTAGGTGATAAGGGGTAACGATGCACCCGATTGTATCGGGTGCATTGTTCATTATTATATTTCTATCACTGCGTTTTCCGTTCCAGCGTAATCATTCCACTGGTAACGATCGGCCGCCTCATCGTTTACGTATGTACCATCAATCAAATAACGGAATTCATACGTATTCTCGGTTGGTAAATCAAAAGTTCCTTTAAACGAACCGTTCTTTAGTTTTTTAAGCATACTGCCTTTCGGTTTCCAGTCGTTGAAATCACCAACAACAGCCACTTTTTTTGCATCTTCAGCAGGTACGGTGAAAGTAACCTTACATACAGGCTTACTTTTCAAAAATTGTTTTTTTATTGCCATGGTTTAGTTTTTTATCATTAAATCACACTGCAAAACTGGGTATAAAACCATACATGGTCAATAGGTTAGAGAAGAATTATCATTTTAGCAAAATACATGTAACCATTTAAAAACATCACTAAAAAGAACTTATAAATTTTACGAAATGAAGTCTAAAGGTGTCTTTTAAGCACCGTTAACACATCGTTGACATTGGAGACCGTATTGTAAAAGTGAAAACTAAGTCGAATGCCATCGCCTCTTTTGGCACAAATAATATGTTCGGCTTCAAGTTTTTCGAAAAGTAAATCGTCACCTTTGATATTGAAAATGGTGCTATGCCCCTCTCTATCCACCAAATAGTCATCTAAAAGTGCATGCTCAACCGCAAACGATTTGAATAGATGCGACATCTCTTTGTTATGCTTTTCTATGAATTCTAGACCAGTATCCATCAAAGACTTCATGGAAAATTGGAGACTACCAAAAGCAAGGGAATCCAAATGCCCTGGTTCCAATTGTTTACAGAAAACCCTACCATCCTTTTGATATTTCGCATTTCTACCTGAACCAAAACCACTAGATTTCAATTCAAAACGATGCTGCACCTCGGGTTTTACCATTAAAAAGGCATTACCATATCCTGATACGAGCCATTTATAGCCACTGGCTCCCATGACATCCACTCCAGAAGCACTAAAATCGAATTGCGCTGAACCACAGAACTGGGTACCATCCATGAGTATCAATAAATCGGGAAATTCTTTTTTGAATTTTTTGATAAAGGAAAAGTCTATTTTGAAGCCATTGAGCCATTGTACCGCACTACAGGCAAAAACAGAATATTCGTTGGACTTCAATTCATCATAGATGCGACTTTCCAGGTCTGGTCCAATATTCAAATAACTGATATCGAACCCCCTGCTTTCAAAAGGCCAATTCAGTGAAGGATAATCCTTATTCAGCAGTAGCACTTTCTCTGTCTTGGGCAACCCTTCCAACAAAAGGTTCAATCCGTAGCTAAAGCTTGGCGCCAACGCTACATCTTCGGCAGAAAAATTGAAAAATCGTGCCACGGTTTCCCTCGTCTCTTTCAGCAAAATATGTGTCTTTGATTTCGCCTCGCTACCACCTATCAAAAAATCAAGATCGTGTTCTTGACGCCATTCCAAGAGGGGCTCCGATAACGGACCAGATGTTGCCGTATTGATATAAATTGAATTCCTTAAAACCGGAAAACTATCGGACGTACTTTTTGAGATGGCCATTATGTATATTTGTTTTAAAGATAACCAAAGATGTTTTCGAAAGGCAAACCGAAACCGACCGTTGACGCAGAACAACATGAATTGCTTGAGAATGCACAGAAGCGTATTAAGCAAAAAAGGCGCCTGTTCACACATTTCGTAATTTTTTTGATCGGAAGCGTTTTTCTTATTCTCATCAATAAAATTTTAAAGTATGGTGAACAATATGACTGGTTCATCTGGGCCATTACCGCATGGGCCTTCTTATTTATAATTCATGCTTTTAATGTGTTCATTACACATAAATTTATCGGGAAGGACTGGGAACGCTCCCAACGGGAGAAACTTGTTGCCAGACAAAAAAAGCGTATCGCAGAAATACAGAAAGAAATTGAAACCGATTTTCCGGTTTCCCAAATCAATAAAAAAAAAGAATAGCACATATCTCGGGAGAAGTCAACATGAACCAACTTATCATCATTGCCGCAGCGGCAGAAAACAACGCGCTGGGTATCAATAACGATTTACCTTGGCACCTGCCAGATGACTTTAAGCGATTTAAACAATTGACCACAGGCCATAAAATCATTATGGGGCGCAAAACCCTCGAGAGTTTTCCAAAGGCACTCCCCCATCGAGAGCATGTAGTAATCACAAGAGATACGAATTATTCCCCGAAGTTTCAATGCACCCTAGTCCATTCCATCAAGGAAGCAATTGATTACTGTGCAATGGATGAAAAGGCCTTTATCATTGGTGGGGGAGAAATCTACAAACAGTCGATGGATTTCGCCACACATATTGAGCTGACAAGGGTGCACCATACCTTCGAGGCCGATACGTTTTTCCCAGAAATCAATTTGGAGCAATGGCAATTGACCCATGAAGAATTTCATCAAAAAGACGAGCGACACGCCTACGGTTTCAGCTATTTAACCTACGAACGGAAGCCGTAAAATCAGCTTCGAAGACCGATAAAAATAAAAAGATAGGCCAACCGACCTATCTTTTTAGTTATTATTAATGTTTTCGATCATCCACCACAATTGGCGGCAACATCTTGCACTTCGCTCTTGGCGCTTAACACCTTACCCAAGGTCATTGTTCCTTTTACGGTAATATCAATAAAGTCTGTTCCTACTTGAAAAACAACACCAGAGAAGCGACTGAACTGAAGTTGCGAACGCAGTTCTTCACCTGAAAGGGAATTTCCAGATTCTGTCGCCCTCAATCTAAAACGCTGAACAAATTCAACTTTAGTGTTGTCATATATTTGCGCGACATCATAGACAAGCGAGGCACTACCCGGCGGAACAGTGACCGTACGCTCAAAGAATATGGTTTCTGTTACTTCTTCTTCCGATTCACCGGAAAAAGTCGATTCTGAGGTCATACTTGCACTTACCTCTGCAGTTGCCGTCACCGATGCATTGTAATTCGCAGTATTGCCAAAGAAACCAGCTTCAAATTCTGTACCCACAGTGGCCGAAACTGAAGTGGTAGCTGATGCAGTTAGTGAAAATTTCTCTTCCCAACCAATACTATTGGTGCTGGATACCGACTCATCACTCCCCACTGTCTGTGATAATTCTCCGTTACCACAATTGGTCAATGTACTGTTGGCTCCAAAATCAGTTCCAGGAGCAGATAATATGGGTGCTAAAAATGTAGTGCCTATATCTTCAGCACTCCACGCCAAGCTATTTGAAATAATACGCAATAGAACGATATCATCCCCTGGATTGTCGTTTAAGACAAAACCAACACCACTTCTTACCCGTATTACCCTTTCTGCGGGTTTAGAAACAATATTGTAAACTCCATTTGCCACCTTTCTGATAATGAATTTGTATTCTTCAACATCCGGTCGCTCGAGCACGTCTTCGAACTTATCAAAGAAGGATAATCTTGGTGCATCTACCAGTTGCCCTTGAATGTTAAGGGGCGCAACAGAAAAAACTTACCATCTTCTTGCATTCGTATGGCAAAAGTGTTCTGCTCGCCAGGAAAGGGAACAAAATTGAAAATAAAATCAGGTTCAACTTCAAAACCTAAAAATGAAGGATTTGATGTTCTCGTCATAATATTGTTAAACCCCGCAAGTCTATTTACCCTCAATGCCATTTCCAATGGTTGTCCTTCAGCATCAACACTTTGCATGTAATAAGGCGTATCTTCTTTCAAGGCAATGGTATTAAAAGCTTCCGTTTCTTCTAGATTAGTCACATTTAATAAAACAGGTTGTGGGTTTGATCTGAAAATAACAGCAGAAAAGTTTTCTGAAATAATACGATTACCATTGGCGTCTTTAATTTCAATGGAGACAGCTACCCCTTCCTCAAGCTCCTCAACAACATCATTTTCCAAACCTTTAATGGGTATGCGCAACTGACCTATAAAGGTTATGGGTTCGATAGTGATGGTTTGTGAATAATCTCCCAATGCCGCTTCAATCTTAATATTAGCGTTGGCTGGGTTGTAACCCTTTTTGGCGATGTTTCTTGCATTGATGACCATACCCAACTCACCATCAAATTTCTCAAAATCATCTTCGGTAACTTGTCCATCGGTCTCAACGATTTGCCCTGTACTTTCAGGACATCCCTGATTGCTGCTCAACCCCATTTGTGTGGGACAATCATCATTTGCATCAATAATTCCATCACCATCAGTATCCATAACGGAAGGTTCATCACTATTTGTTTCATCTTTACTGCAGGAAATACTGCTTGACAAGAAACAAATAGTAAGCATTGATACTTTTAAAAAAAGTTTTATTGTTTTCATCTCTTCAATTTTTGTGGTTAAAAATGATGTTTGTTTTAAGTGGCCTGAACGGTGAAGGTCTGCAGCCCTAGACCGAGCAGGAAACCACAAAAAACGGTTGTTGTACTTGACAACACCACAAACCTAGAAGCATGGTCTTGAGGAATAAAAAAAAGAGGGGAGACAAATGGTATACTCACCAGAAAATTATGTCGAAGGCATCATGTTTACTGGGATTAGACTAGATACTCAAAACAGCGTTCTCTAATGAATCACTCGTTGAAAGGTTCATTTTTTTACGCAAACGTTGCCGTGCTTTTTTGATTCCAGGGATAGAAATGTTTAGAATGTTGGCAATTTCCTTTGAAGAAAGATTCATTTTTAACAATGCCATTAAGCGGAGTTCATTTGGGGTAACATCAGGATATGCTTTGGCAACGTTACTATTAAAGTCTTTGTGGACCTCTTCGAAATAGCGTGCAAAATTTTCCCAATTATTGTCGTCTTTCAGATCAAAATTAATGCTAGTAATCAATTGTTGATACCCGTCATTGGTAGCTTCTTGTTCTTGGAGTTCTTTTGCCTTTTGCTTGAGATTTTCGAGAGTTTCGTTCTTTTTGGCCAGATGTAGGGCCTGCGTGGTCAATTCTTTTTTCTTGAAGGCCAATTCGGCAGCTACCTTCTCACGTTCTGCCTTATTGCGCTTCATTCTTTGACGGATTCCGTAGAAACCAAAACCAAAAACTAACAAGGATAGCCCGAGACCGGAACCCAACAACCATTTCTGTAGTAAACTCACTTTGTCTTTTTCCTCCAAAAGTGCTATTTCGGTCTCTTGCCGGGCAATTTGCTGCTCTTTTTTTTCAGTATCAAAGATGGCCCGCATTTCTTCAATCTGTTTTAATTTCTTTTCGTCATAAACCAATTCTTTGTAATTATGAAACGATTTATGGTCCTCAAGGGCAAGATTTTTTTTCTTTAAATCTTCATGAATTTTAGAACGAAGTTCATATCCCAAAGCCAAGTCACCTTTCGAACCTATGCTGTCTGCCAAAAAAATTGACGTATTGATAAACTGTAGCGCTTGAGACGGGCTTTTCATATTGTAGTATATTCTACCAAGCATGATATAATCTTCAATCAGATACTTGGAAATTCCTACTTTTTTATTGATTTTCAATCCCTTTTGAACATAGTTCAATGCTTTGTTATATTCTTTTTTCCCAAAATAGACACGACCCAAATTCGTGTAGGTCACACCATCAAACTCTTCCTCGCCAAGTCTCTTCGAAATTTCAACGGAATTATTAAAATACTCTTCGGCCTTATCATATTGTTTCAAATAATAGTAACAATTACCAAGATTCGTAGAAGCAACGCCTAAAAAAAGTAAATCATTGATTTTGTCATAATACTCTAGGCATTCAATATTATATTTTACGGCATTCTCTAAATTCATCAGCCTTTCCTCAACGACTGCCAATTGGAGCAAAGCATCTATTCTGCTCGTTTCATCCTTTAATTTTTGAAATAATCCTATGGCCTTTAATGAGTACTGTAATGCTATTTTATAATACCCCTGATGATGATTCACCCTGCTCAGCATATCATAATTTTTTGCAACTTCTTTTGAGTCACCAAGCAAGCTTTTTAAGGTTAATATATTTTTAGAAAATATACTATCTGCTTTTTTGTAATTCCCTTTTTTGAATTCAAGTCCTGCTAATCTATCCTCAGAAGTAATTGCGTTCAATGTGTCATTTATACCTTGGTAATAGTCCAAACATTTCTGGTAGTATAGCGCGGAGGAATCATTCTGCTCTGTCATTTGAAAAAAATCTCCCAATCCAAGATACCCGCTCGTCAAATGATCGTTATCATCTATTTTTTTTGCGAGCGTAATTTTTTCCCTGATGTACTTTTCTGCTTTCGAAAAATCATTGTAAAGGTTAGCTTCAAATAGTTTTTCCAAAACTATTAGGCGAGTCGTGTCGTGAAGTGTTTGATTTTTATAAAGGTTTAAAAGACTATCAATATTTTTTACTTCCTGTGCCGAACTAATTTGAAACTGTAATAGAACAAAAAGAAGAAGTAAGTGAAGGGAATTGTTCTTCATTGCCATTGGTTTTCACTCTAAAAGTAAAGAAATAAACCAAGTACCTACAAAGGGAAGGTTATGAATATGTAAGGAGCCAAAAACACATCAAATACAAAAAATCATTCCTGATTCTTTAAAAATCCAGAAATTGGGTTCTACCCAATGACCTTACGAATTGATTGAGCAAATCAACATCTTTGTTCGTGTAAAAGTAATGGGTACTATCAAGATTTTCTTTACGCAACAGTCGGTTTTCTTTTAAAATAGCTCTTGTCTGCTTTGCCACCGCAAAACCGGAATCAACTATCTGTATTTCTGCAGGAAGGATTTTCCTTAGTGTTGGAATTAAATAGGGATAGTGGGTGCACCCCAACACCAAACAATCGATTCCTTCTTCGAGCATTGGTTCAATATATGTTTGTAGTAGCTGTTTTGCCCCTTCTGAATGCTGTTTTCCTGATTCAACCAATTCGACCAGACCTTTTCCCTCTTGTTCAAACACTTCGATTCCCGCCGCATGAATATTGGACGTACTCTGAAACAGGGCACTAGATAGGGTTCCTTTTGTTGCCAAAACACCAACTCTATTGGTCTTCGTTCTCAAGGCAGCTGGTTTGATCGCTGGCTCGATGCCAATAAACGGTATGGAATAATTCGCCCGTAAATAATCTATAGCGTTCGTTGTGGCGGTATTACAAGCTACCACAATGAGTTTGCATCCTTTCCCAAGCAGTATTTCGGTATTCCTGATGCTTAACTGAAGAATCTCTTCAACGGATTTCGAACCATACGGGGCATTTTTACTATCGGCCAGGTAAATAGTGTCTTCATTAGGTAAAAGCTTCACGATTTCCTTCCAAATCGATGTACCCCCTACTCCAGAATCAAAAATGCCAATCGAATCAATCATATTCATGATAGTTCAGATGAAATAACAAAGCATGCCCAAAATTCCTTTCTGGGAAAATAGACAAAAACCATGTTTTTTGGAAACCAAGATATTTTCACAAAAAAACCGCTTCCTTGTGAGGGAAACGGTTGCGCTTATAGTAAGTTTTCGACTGCTTAGAAGCCTAATTCTTGCTTTACTTCTGGTAGTAAATCTTTTCCTTTAGCGACAATCAGTCCACCTCCTTGAGAAGCATCAATAACGTAATCGTAACCTTGGGCAGCAGCCACTTTTTCAATAGCGACTTTGGCCTTTTCGGTTATGGGAGCAAAAAGTTCAGATTGTTTCTTTTGCATTTCCTGCATAGCTGCCTGTTCAGCTTCTTGGATATTTCTCTCAAAGCCTTGTAACTCAAGGGCACGTTTTTCGTTTTCTTCTTTGGAAATGGAAGAGGCTTCATTCTGATATTGCGTCAGCTTATTTTTTAGTTCTGTCATGGAGCTCTCCAAATCTGCTCTATAGGTTTCTTGCAATTTTTTTAATTCACTTTGGGCGGATTGCATCTCTGGCATAGCTCCAAGCAACTCCTGTACATTAATATGGGCCACTTTACTCTGCCCATTTACAAATCCGGTTGCCGCTATCAACACCACCGCAACAACCAACTTCCTTACATTTTTCATAATTCCTAATAGTTTAATTTGAGTATACAATTTTCAGTGTTCAGTTTATTTATCTGTTACTTGTAGAATCCTTTTCTTGTTCTTTCAACCTTTCTCCTTGTTTGGCCTTTCGCTTTGCCTCTCGTTCTTCAAGTAATTTTTTTCTTCTTTCTTCGTAAGCTTTCTTGCGTTCTTCGCGTAATTTCAATTGTTCTGCCCTTCTTGTTTCGGCTGCCTTCGCTCGGTCTTCTTTGGTCGACTGGGCTTTGGCCTGTCTTTCTTTCAAGGCATCACTTATCTCTCTATCCGATTCGGCCTCTTCTGCCTGAAATTCTTTTAACCTATCTTTTTCTTTCTGGACCTTATTCGATTTACTCACCTTTCTAGTACGACTTATCTCTCTTAGAATCAAGTCACTGATATCGTGTCTTTTTTCGGAGTACAACATTACGACATCTGCTGATTTATCGAAAATAAAATCATACCTTTTATTTTTTCCAATTTTCTGTACTTCAACAAATACCTGGTCTTGTATCGGCTGCACTAGAAGTCTCTTCTGTAACACTAAATCACCTTGTGGGCCAAATCGATCTTGCTGATACTTCAATACTTCCGTTTCTAAAATCTCAATTTCTTCCTCTCTTTCGGCTATCAGTTCATCAGTAAGCAACACTTTTTCTGCAGCCAAATCTTTCTTCATTTCTTCAACTTTACTCAGCTTAAGCTCTATTTCTTGCTTCCATTTGTCTGCTTTTGCATTGAGTTGCTCAGTGGCATCACGGTACTCCTCGACATTTTCAAGTATGTATTCCATGTCAACATATCCGATTCTAACACCAACAGCGCGTTGTGCAAACAGGCTGAGCGTTATCAGAAAAGCTGATATGAAAAAGAACGTTTTTGTCTTCATTTTTGAATCCGGATTTTACATAGAAAATATCGTGCCAAAATACTCAACTATTTCAAAATGAATACTTTAAATAATCAAAGAATATGGTCGAATCTTCCAATTTCGTTAAAACTGTTGACCAATAATGAAGTGGGTCTGCCAACCGCTCGGGCCTTGTCCGACGGACTGAGGTCTTAAATCTTCGTCAAAACCATATCCAAAATCGATACCCAAGAGTCCGAATGCTGGCATAAAAATACGTAGCCCCGCTCCAGCCGATCTCTTTAACTGAAACGGATTAAAGTCAGTAAAATTATCCCATGCGTTACCCGCTTCTAAAAAAGTCTGCACATATATTGAAGCAGAGGGCTTTAATGTCAACGGATATCTCAGTTCCATGGTATACTTGTTATAAATTGTACCACCGTCTTGTTCTTGCCGACCTGTAATCGGATTTGTACTGAAAGGTGTTATTGAACTATTATCATAGCCCCTTAGCTGTATGATTTCCCTGCCATCCAATGTGAAGTTCCCCAGGCCATCTCCTCCGACAAAGAAACGTTCGAAGGGCACATTGCCAATATCATTGTTATACGCCCCCAAGAAACCAAATTCAGCATTGGTCCTCAACACGAGTTTATCGACCAATCTGGTATACCAATCGCCCCTGAACTTAACTTTAAAAAATTCCAACAACTTAAAGCGTTCCTCCTCAAGAGTTTCCAAACGCCTTTGTAATGCAGGTAAGCCCGGGTCGTTAACCCCCAATGGTAAATCAAAAATTTCTTGGGTAACCTCATCAATCTCTTCACGAATACCTTTAAAATCTTTATTGCTCAACAACGAATATGGCGGCGTAAAGCGGGCTGTCAGCTCAAAATTTGAACCGGTCAAAGGAAATATACGGCTAGGCCCTTGCGAACTTCTTGAAATTCCTAAGGTATAGGTTAACGAGTTCGAAGTACCATTGCCAAAATTAAAGAGACCACTATTGAAGTTATTGAAATCATAACGTTGATAACTAAGCGAGTGGGACAGCGTAAAAAAGTCATCAGGCCATTGAACCCTTTTTGCTAAACCGGCGGATACCCCTGTTATGGAAAAACTTTCATCATCGCTCACTTCAATACGCCCCTGTCTATCAAAATTTGCTCGAAACTGTTGGGTTCTAGAGAACGAAAGATTAAAACGAACCGGTTTTTTACCGCCCAACCAAGGTTCTGCAAAATTCAAACTATACACTCGAAACGTTCTACTCGCCTGTAAACGTAGGGCAAAGGTTTGTCCATCACCCATGGGCACTGGTTTATATGCCTCTCCCTTAAATAGGTTTTGAATGGAAAAGTTATTGAACGAAAGTCCGAGGGTTCCTATAAAACCGCCACCACCAAAACCGCCTTGCAGTTCAATCTGGCTGGATCCAGCCTCAACCAAACTATATTTTAAATCGACCGTTCCTGCGTTTGGGTCAGGATTTTGAATATCAGGTACAATCTGTTCCGCATCAAAAAAACCAAGTTGGCCCAATTCCCTAACACTTCGAATAATATTGTCCTTACTATATTTTTGTCCTGGGCGGGTACGCAATTCCCTAAAAATTACGTGATCATTCGTTTTATCATTACCCGAAACGCTCACATGATCCAAAAAGGTCTCCTTGCCCTCAATAATCCGGATTTCAAAGTCAATGGTGTCGTTTACCGCCGAAACCTCAACGGGGTTAATGCTTGAAAAAAGGTAACCATTGTTTTGATACAGATTGGTCACATCTTCACCATCGGGTTTGGAATCGTCAGCAATTCTTTCTTTAAGTAAAACCCCATTATATACATCCCCTTTTTTTATGCCAAGTACCTGTGCCAATTGTCTGTCGGTATACACAGAATTACCCACAAAATCGATGTTACCAAAATAATAGCGATCGCCTTCTTCTACCCCTATTTTCAGTGCAATGTTGTTTTCATCGAGTTTAATAAAGGTGTCAGAAACTACCCGAGCGTCGCGGTACCCCTTCTCTGCATAAGCATCTACAAGGTTTTCAAGCCCATCTTTGAACTCTTCTTCTGTATATTTTGAACGTTGCCAGAAGGCGCCAAGTTTCTTTTTACGAATCTTAGCCTTACCGAGGGCTTTGCGCAATCTTTTATCCTTTACTTTTTCGTTGCCCTCAAATTCTATACTTTTAATCTTGACCTTATCTCCTTTGCGAACATTGACGACCATACTTTCACTATTGGTACCGACGGTATCCTTCGCTGTGGCAATACTCACTTTGGCATTTAAAAAACCTTGTTTCTGGTACTTATTTTCAAGATAATTTTTGGTGTTGGCAATAAGACTCTCCGTTATCTTTTTACCTTTCTTGAGGTCGGTATCATCTATGATGTCTTGTACCTTTCTTTTTTTGACGCCATAAACAGTGACTTTAGAGAGTGTTGGCCTTTCCTTGATGCGTAATTCCAAGAAAACCTTATCACTTTCAACAGCATAGAAAAAATCAAGTTCACTAAAAAGTTCAAGGCCCCAGAGTTTTTTAATAACTCCACTGATTTCTTCTCCAGGAATCGATATTTCTTGGCCTATTCTAAGACCCGTATACGTTTTAACGGTTTGCTCATTGTAGCTTTGAAGCCCGGTTACCTCTATGCCCCCTAAAATATATTTCTTGGCGGTCTCAAGTGATATGTCTTGCGCCGTAATTATTTGGGGAACTGTTAAAAAAAGAAGGGAAATCTTGCCGAGTAACGTAATTCTTTTTAACCCTCTAATGGAGTTGTTCACTAGTCTTTCCAAATCGTCGTTCTCTATTCTGGTAATTGATAATTGCATCTACCAAATGATGCTCATTAAAATCGGGCCAAAATACATCAATAAAATATAATTCGGCGTATGCAATCTGCCAAAGTAGAAAATTGCTTATTCTGTGCTCTCCGCTAGTACGTATGAGCAGGTCTACATCTGGCAGGTCATGCGTGTAAAGATGAGTATTAATAACCGTTTCGTCAATATCATCTTCTGAAATTATGTTATTTTTAACTTTGGAACTTATGACTTTTATAGCAGATTTTAGCTCCTCCCTGGAGCCATAACTCAAAGCCAAAGTCAATGTAAGGCCAGTATTGTTTTCCGTTTTTGCGATAACCTCTTCCAATTCTTTGGCAACCTTAGTCGGAAGAAAATCCAAGTTACCGATAGCATTCAAACGAATATTGTTTTCGCTAAGGGTTTTGAGCTCTTTTCTAAGTGAGGCCACTAATAATCGCATTAATGTTTGTACCTCAACCTTAGGTCTTTTCCAATTTTCGGTGGAAAAGGCGTACAGCGTCAGATAACGCACTTTGTGCTTTGCACAGTTCTCAACCGTTCTTCGAACGGCGTTCACGCCATTCTCATGCCCAAAAACGCGCATTTTACCACGCTGTTTGGCCCATCTGCCGTTACCATCCATTATAATGGCAATATGCCGAGGTAGATTATCCCCGTCGATATGCTCCAAATTGCTCATGTTTTATTCAAAACAGTCTTGGCAAGGCTTTCTCCCAAAGGTGTAGGTGAGGGTTATTCCAGAGAAAACATACCAATCTTCACTTAAAATGTTACCGAACCTGAATTGTTCAAAATTTGAACCTTCAGGATTGCTGGCATCCAGATTATCCGTAAAGGTGTACCTTGCCCCAATCTCAGCCCCTAAGATAAAGAACTGACTTAGACGTAGTTTTGCCCCCACGGTCATTGGAATTGCGAAACTACCATCTTTTTGGTTAATATCCTGAACCTGTAGGGCATCAATGTAGTTAAAATCATATCTGAAATAGGTGATGCCAGTATATAAATAAGGCGTGAAGGCAGGACCAAGTTTATGAAGGTTATACTCAACAAAATTAAACTCAAGACCTGCGGAGTATTCCATTACTGTATTCTCTATTCGAAAAGCGCGCTGTTGTCTTGAAGACTTGCTCGATTTGGAATCATCCGCGATAAAATTTCCGCGATATACACTCGCGCGCCATGCATAACGCTTTCTCTTATTCCATTTAAAAACTGCACCAAAGGCTGGCCCAGAGGGCAAGACATAGTTGGTTCTACCTACATCGCCTATCATATTGGTACCTCCAGCGAACAACCCAATTTCATAGGTCTGGGCACTCACGCTTCCTACAACCAACAAAAACAATAATATAATTGCTCTCATATAGAAATTACAAAAGAGGTTAATACAAGGTGGGTTGCCTTTCATCGTCGCACAGTTCTCTTTGTAAAACAACTTTTAATCCTATTTATTGTAATCAGAATATCAGTTACGGCGGTCTTCGCCCCAGAGTAGTTTATTACGAAGTGTTTTCAGGAAACTTTCGGATTTGTAAGCGACCATATTAATTGCGTAAGGCGATTTTTGGATGATAATTTCTTGGCCGTTGGGAATGGTTGCAATACGCGAATCCAATGAAACCAAGTGGTTCTCTTCCCTACCGGAAACCTTTAATTTTATAACGGTATCATCAGAAATGACAAATGGCCTTGCGTTTAGGTTATGTGGGGCAATGGGGGTCAACACGAATGATTTTGTAGTTGGTGCGATAACAGGGCCTCCACAACTCAATGAATACCCAGTAGACCCTGTTGGCGTAGCGATGATAAGGCCATCGGCCCAGTAATTGGTAAGATATTCCCCATTCAAAAAAGTCTCTACCGTAATCATAGAGGTGGTATCTTTTCTACTTACGGTTATTTCATTCAGTGCAAAGTTGAGCTGGTCAAAATCATTGATATGGGATGCTGTGCATATTTCTACCATACTACGCTCTTCAATGGTAAAGGCCCCAGCAACAAATTCGGTAACAACCTTACGCACATCGCCCTTTTTGAAGGTAGACAAAAAACCTAATCTTCCGGTATTTACCCCAACGATAGGTATACCTAATTTTCCAACATAAGAAATGGCCCGTAACATGGTGCCGTCTCCTCCAAAACTGACAAATAAATCAAAAGAAGCATCCAAACCTTCGTTTTGTGAGAAACTGGAATAGTCAGATGTCCCATTATAAGAGATATACTGCTTCAAAAAATCAATTTCAATGGCTACTTCAGCTTTCTCTAAGAACAAGGTCTCCAAGAGTTCATTGACGTAAGTAACATCGTCTTGCGCCAATACCTGCCCATAAATTGCAACTTTCATCTCGAGAGCTGGTTTAGGGTGTTGATCATTATTTTCTTTTGTTCCTTTTTAGGCATTATCTCATTTAAATTTTGAGTGGCAACTCCAGTTTAATGGAAAACTATTGCTTCATACCACATCAAAAATGATTTAAAATAAATTCAGTAGCTATACCCTAAAATAGGGCTAAACGTTTAAGTATTTTTCCAAATAGGCCGAGCGCTCTTTTAAGTCTTGTAAAAACTCATCATCGTTATTTCCAAATACAATATTGTAACTGTACCGTCGAAAGGTTTGTATCACCTCGTTTAGGTTTACATTACCGATTTTTAGGGTTACCTGTATCAAATCGTTTTGGTAATCGGTTATAAACGCACCCAGAAGTTTACCATTGTTTCCTTCTACGATTTGGGAAATCTCACTTAAGGAATAGTCCTTCATACCTTTTGAAACCACTAAAATTCCTCCGGGCTCGGTAAAAAAAGGGGTTCCTATAAATAAGGTGACGATATCGTTAAGGTCGTAATATCCTATTATCCTAGGGGATTCTTCTTCCAAAACGGGCAATAGATTGGCCTCATTCTTACTGAATTTTTCCAAAACATCCAGCCAAAGCGTCTTAGGGGTCACGAAAAAGGTCTCTAGTTGATATCGAAAGTCTTCAATTGATTTGTCTGCCTCGAAGCATGGCAAGTCGTTCACTGACAATAAGCCGAGAAATTCTTTATTTTCCGTAACGGCAATGTGTGAGAAGGATGTTGTCTTAAAAACCGATATCACCTCATTCAACCCGTCTTCTACATCAAAGACAGGTATGTTGTCCAAAATACACTCTTGAATATTCATATAATCATAGCATGGTGACAAAACTACAAATTAAATAGGCGCAAAAGGTCTACCCTTTTTGTAATTTAGCCTGCTTTTAGTACTTACCCTTATGACCAGATTAAGCGTTAATATCAACAAATGGGCAACCCTCAGAAATGTAAGGGGGGGCAATACTCCTGACCTTATTAAATCAGCCATTGACATCGAACGCTTCGGTGCACAGGGAATAACCATTCACCCTCGGCCAGATGAACGCCATATTCGCTATCAAGACGCAAAGGATTTGAAAAAAGTGGTCACCACAGAATTCAATATTGAAGGGAACCCTATACCAAAATTTATTGATTTGGTATTAGAGGTGAAGCCCACACAGGTCACTTTGGTACCTGATGCTGAAGATGCCATCACTTCCAATGCCGGTTGGAATACCTTAGCGCACAAAGACTTTTTGAGTGACGTTATCGGTACGTTTAAAGAAAATGGAATTCGAACGTCCATTTTTGTAGATGGCAATCCTAAAATGGTCGAAGGGGCCATGGCAACAGGCACGGATCGCATTGAACTGTATACCGAAAGTTTTGCCGATACCTTTTCAAAGGGAGACAAAAACGGTATTACACCATTTATTGAAGCGGCAAAAATGGCCACTAGATTAGGTATTGGAATCAATGCCGGCCATGATCTTAATTTGGAAAACATAAAATATTTTAAGGAGAACATTCCAAATTTATTGGAGGTTTCGATTGGGCATGCCCTCATTTGTGAATCGATTTACCTTGGGCTAGAAAATGTGGTCAATATGTATTTACATCGACTAAAATGAGTGAAATACTGCACTCCACCATTTTAGGCAGTGGTGATCCCCTACTGATTTTACACGGTTTCTTAGGGATGTCTGACAATTGGAAGACCTTAGGCAACAAATATGCCGAAAACGGATATCAAGTGCATCTTATTGACCAACGTAACCACGGGAGAAGCTTTCACTCTGACCATTTTGACTACGGTTTTTTGTCACAAGATATTCAAACTTACCTCCAGAAATATCAATTAGAACATGTCAACATCATCGGTCATTCTATGGGGGGCAAAACGGCCATGCAGTTGGCGGTCGACTGTCCAGAATACGTTTCCAAGCTCTTGATTGCAGATATTGCCCCAAAATTTTATCCACCACATCATCAGGATATCATTGAAGGATTAAAAACACTAGATTTTAATGACCTCAAAAGTCGTTCAGAAGCCGATAAAAAACTTGCTGAATCCATACCAAATTTTGGTATTCGTCAATTTTTACTTAAAAACCTATATTGGGTCGATAAGGGCCAACTTGGTTTTCGGTGTAATTTAAATGTACTTCAGCACCGTATGGAAGAAATTGGGGAAAACATTTCAGGAACCGCAACCTTTACAGGCCCTACCCTATGTATTAGGGGCGGTCACTCAGAATATATTCACGAAAATGATGGTGTTGCCATTAAAAAGCACTTTCCAAAAGCAGTCATAACGACAATAAGCAATGCAGGGCATTGGCTCCATGCCGAAAATCCTTCGGATTTTTTCAAGGCGTCCTTAAATTTTTTGAATTCTTAAAAATAGGCTGGTTTTATTATGCATGCATAATTTTTATGGGGCTTTCGTTGTGTGGGTAATAATTTTCAGCTAGTTTTGAAAGTATCGATTAGCTCTAACAATAACTTGAATTAACGTAAATTATTTTGACATGAGAAAGTTCCTCGCCCTAATCCCTGTTTTCGGATTGATTTTTGTCGCTTGCGAAGATGATGATTCAGCAGTGGTCACCACTCCTCCTGAACCTCAACCGATTGTAGTGACCAGCGGTTCTGCAAATTTTTCAAATTACGTTTCCCTCGGAAACTCTTTAACGGCTGGTTTTTCAGACGCTGCACTTTTTATATCGGGCCAGGTGGCCTCTTATCCCAACATGTTGGCATCACAGTTTGCGCTGGCCGGAGGCGGAGATTTTAATATCCCCTTCATGGCAGATGATTTGGGTGGAATGACCCTTCAGGGAAATTCTATAGCAGGGAACCGTCTGTTTTTATCAACAACAGGCGAGTCACCAGCCCCTATACCTGTCTCAGGGCAAGGAAGTACAGAAATTAGCAATATATTGTCAGGCCCTTTCAACAATATGGGGGTACCTGGAGCTAAAAGCTATCATTTATTAGCCTCTGGGTATGGAAATTTGGCGGGTGTACCCCTTGGTCAGGCTAACCCTTACTATGCACGTTTTGCTTCAAGCCCAACAGCGACCGTTTTAGGAGATGCCGTTGCACAAAATCCAACCTTTTTCACATTATGGATAGGGAACAATGATGTTTTGGGCTATGTCACTGCAGGTGGAGCAGGTGAAGACCAAACTGGTAATTTAGACCCAAGCACCTATGGGGGTTCTGATATCTCCGATCCCAATGTTGTTGCAGGTTCCATTCAAGGGATTATTGATGCAATGACCGCTAATGGTGCTGGTGGCGCCATCGCCAATCTACCGGACGTGACGACCATTCCATTCTTAACTACGGTTCCTTTTGCGCCTTTAAGTCCTGCAAACCCTGACTTTGCGCCTCAGATACCTGTTCTAAATGCGCAATTTGCTGGCCTAAACCAAGCGTTTGCCTTTTTAGGCGTTCCTGAGCGTAGTTTAACGTTTAGTGAAACAGAAGCTAGCGCTGTTGTCATTAAAGATGAAGATTTACCTGACTTGTCTGAACAACTGACACAAGTACTTGTTGGTGGTGGACTTGATGTTGGCACTGCAACCGTTTTAGGATTGGTTTACGGTCAAGCAAGACAAGCAACCGCAGAAGACCTTTTAGTGTTGACCAGCCAAAGTATAATAGCCCAACCCAATACAGAAGCCATAGCATTTCTTCAAAATCTGGGCGCAGATGCTGCAACGGCGGGTCAGTTATCGGTTAACGGCGTGACTTGGCCCCTCGAAGACCGATGGGTACTGACCCCAGAAGAGCAGGCAACGGCAAATACGGCTTTAATGGCGTACAACCAAGTTATTGAACAATTGGCGACTGCCGCTGATTTGGCTTTCGTTGACGCCAACTCCCTTTTGACCAGTATCAATGAAAATGGTTTTCCACTGGCGGATGGTAGTATTGTCACCGCTGATTTCGCCACAGGGGGTGGTTTCTCATTAGACGGGGTGCATCCTTCTCCTAGAGGTTACGCTATTTTGGCCAATGCTTTTGCTGAAGCTATTAACACGAAATACGGATCAACATTACCAGGTGTAAATCCTTCGGACTTTACTGGACTGTACATCAATTAAAACCAAACAAACACCTTATATTCAAAGCACCGTAGTCATATACGGTGCTTTTTTATTTACCCATTTTAATGAAACCCTTTATGAAATTCATTTTACGCCTATTACTCAGTGCACTTGCCGTAATCATTTTATCAAAAGTACTCCCTGGAGTTGGGGTTGACAGTTATCTGACCGCAATTGTAGTGGCCATCGTTTTAAGCGCACTAAATTTTTTGGTGAGACCCATTTTAGTGCTATTGACCTTACCCATTACTATAGTTACATTAGGTATTTTTCTACTATTTATTAACGCCATTATCATCATGCTTGCCGATTACTTTGTAAGCGGTTTTTCAGTTTCCACTATTTGGTGGGCCCTATTGTTCAGCCTTTTGTTGTCTTTACTTCAATCCATCTTGTTTTCATCACTAAAACAGGATAAAAAGAAATAGGGTTTTGTACTGATAACCAACTGCTTAAAAACTTGTCAGGCAAAGCGAAATATAGTATTTTTGCCCCCCATTACAAAGAAGGTTAGATGAACATTTCAAAAGAGCAAATTGACAATTTAAACGCGGTAGTTAAGGTTGCCATTACAAAAGAAGACTACGAGGAAAAAGTAAACGACATTCTAAAAAATTACCGAAAACAGGCCAATATCCCTGGATTTAGAAAAGGACAGGTTCCTATGGGTCTCATCAAAAAACAGTACGGTAAGGCTGTTTTAGTTGACGAAGTAAACAAATTGATTCAAGATAATTTGAATAAATATCTTACTGAAGAAAAGCTCGATGTATTGGGTAATCCGCTGCCTAAGCCTCAGGAAGATTTTGACTGGAATACTGAAGACTTTGACTTCGAGTTCGAACTTGGTTTAGCCCCTGATTTTGAGGTGAAATTAAAAACAAAAAAGTCCGTTACCCGTTACAAAATAGAGGCTGACAAGAAAATGGTCAATGAGCAGGTGGAACGGTTACAAAAGCAATACGGTAAAATTATTTCAAAACCTGAGGTGACCAAGACTGCCGAGGTCAACGGAACATTTTTAGATACAGCGCACGCAATCGATCATAAAACCACCGTTGAAATCACGAAGATCAAGAGTAAAAAAGCTATTGATCTGTTCGTTGGCAAGAAGGTTGGTGAAACCATTACCCTAAAGACAAAAGGGCTTTTCAAGGAAGATTATCTCTTGTCATCAAGTTTGGGCATCACCGCGGATAAAGCTGAAAAGTTGAATATTGAAGTTGATTTTACCATTCAGGAAATCAATGAACGGCAACCTGCTGAATTGAACCAAGAATTATTTGATAAGTTGTTTGGAGAAGGCGAAGTCAAAAGTGAAGCGGAGATGAAGGAAAAGATAAAAACCGACTCTGAGAAGCAATTTGAACAACAGTCTGACCAAAAATTATTGAACGATATTACAGAAAGGTTGATTGACGAAACTAAATTCGAATTGCCGTCTGAATTTTTAAAAAAGTGGATTCAGGTAAGCGGAGAAAAAGAACTCTCGGATATCGAAGCTGCAGATGAATATGAAAAATCGGAGAAAGGACTGCGCTACCAGCTGATCGAGGGGAAAATCATCAAAGAGAATGACCTTCAGGTACAGTTCGATGAATTGAAAGAGTTTGCCAAAGGATTCATCAAATCTCAAATGGCGCAATATGGGCACATGAACCCACAGGAAGAGGAGCTGAACAATATTTCTACCCGCGTACTGAGTAACCAAGATGAGGTAAAACGGCTCTCAGAACAATTGATGAGCCAAAAGCTGTTGGAACTGTATAAAGAAAAGGCCAACCTTAAGACCAAAGAAATCAGTTACGAAAACTTTGTGAAAGAGGTGTACGGGTAAACGCTTCAAATAATTGTATATTTACGGTTCTGAAAATTTCAGTTTTCAGAACCGTTTTTTGTTTAAAACCATTGAAAATCCTATGGATTACGGAAAGGAATTTGAAAAATACGCTACCAAGCACCATGGCATAAGCAGCATGTATTACGATCAAATCGTAAGTAGCATGTTACCCATAAATATGACTCCAAATATCATCGAAGAACGTCAAATGAATATCGCTGTCTTTGATGTATTTTCACGTTTAATGATGGATCGTATCATTTTTATGGGTACGGGCATCAATGACCAAGTCGCCAATATCGTTCAAGCTCAATTACTATTCTTAGAAAGTACTGATGCTTCAAAAGATATCTCCATTTATATCAATTCTCCAGGAGGAGGAGTGTACGCAGGTCTGGGAATTTATGATACGATGCAATTCATAAAGCCTGATGTCGCTACGATTTGCACGGGTATTGCCGCGTCTATGGCAGCAGTATTGCTGTGTGCGGGCCAAAAAGGCAAGCGCAGTGGCCTTCCGCACTCCAGAGTGATGATACATCAGCCCTTATCAGGTGCTCAAGGTCAAGCCAGTGATATAGAAATCGCGGCAAAAGAAGTATTAAAGATAAAGGACGAACTATACCATATCATAGCCAACCATTCAGGTCAAACATTTGATAAAGTCTACGAAGACAGTGACCGTGATTATTGGATGAAAGCTCCTGAAGCAAAGAATTATGGCATGATTGACGAAATATTGGTAAGGGAACCCGCATAAGTAAGACCAATAGTCAGGATTGTTGGACGATATCATAGAATTTTACCATCGATTGAACGTTATAGCAATTCGGTTAACTGATAGTACATGACAAAGGAATTGGAATGCTCATTTTGTGGAAGAAAGAAATCAGAGACCAATCTATTGATTGCTGGTCTCGATGCCCACATTTGTGACCGTTGTATCGAACAGGCCTACAGTATTGTTGCTGAAGAATCAAAACAATCCAAAACCAATGATCTTTCTGCTGAGTTGGTGCTAAAAAAGCCTTTGGAAATCAAGGACTTTTTGGACACTTTTATTATCGGTCAAGAGCGCACGAAAAAAGTGATGTCTGTTGCCGTTTACAATCACTACAAAAGACTGCTTCAACCTAAGGCCAAAGACGATGATATTGAAATTCAAAAGAGCAATATCGTCATGGTGGGGCAAACCGGTACAGGAAAGACCTTAATGGCAAAGACAATAGCAAAGATGCTTAATGTACCCCTGGCAATAGTTGATGCCACAGTGCTTACCGAGGCAGGATATGTAGGGGAAGATGTTGAAAGCATTTTAACACGCCTCTTACAAGCTGCCGACTACAACTTGGAAAAAGCTGAACGCGGCATCGTCTTTATTGATGAAATTGATAAAATCGCTCGTAAAAGCGACAATCCCTCGATTACAAGAGATGTATCAGGTGAAGGGGTGCAACAAGGGCTTTTAAAACTATTGGAAGGAACAGTAGTAAATGTACCCCCAAAAGGAGGTCGAAAACATCCTGACCAAAAATTTATTGAGGTCAACACCGAAAACATATTGTTCGTCGCAGGTGGCGCTTTTGATGGAATTGAACGGATTATCACCAAGCGATTGAACATGCAAGCGGTGGGTTACAGCGCTTCAAAAGCTGAGGACAAACTAGATGCTGAAAACATCTTACAATATATTATTCCCAAAGATTTAAAGGAATTTGGTCTCATTCCTGAAATCATCGGTCGACTTCCGGTCTTGACTCATATGAACCCTTTGGATAAAAAGACGTTACGGGCCATATTGACCGAACCAAAGAATGCCATTATCAAGCAATATGAAAAATTATTTGTCATGGATGGCATTACGTTCAGTATTACAGAACAAGCCTTAAATTATATTGTGGACAAAGCGGTAGAATATAAACTGGGAGCACGCGGGCTACGTTCACTCTGCGAAGCCATTTTTACAGATGCCATGTTCACCTTGCCCAGCTCAGAAGAAAAGGAATTTAAGGTAACCAAGGCTTATGCTGAGGAAAAATTATCAATGGAGACCATTAAGAAATTAAAAGCCGTCTCTTAACGAAAATGGCTCTTTATAACAGAAAAAGCGGCGAATACCGCTTTTTTTTGTTGTATAATATTATAAGGTTACACAGCCCTTTGAGTAACTTTATTGAGCATGTCCATGCAAACATCACCGATAATCTTTTCATCTGAGTACAACTCATGACCAAAACTTGGCACAATGTTCATCTCAACGCCGACTTTTTTCGCCCATTGTAAGCTGGGCTTGAATTTGTCGCACTCTCCAAATAACAACTGAATATCACATTTTGGCGCTTCTTTCTCAAATCGAATTCGAGTTGGCGAAATTGCCGTTAATGATTTTATGGGCAACCCTTTAAGACCGGCCTTCCACGCAATAGTGCCTCCAGTACTGAAGGCTAAAATATGACAGGGCTCAGTTTCTTTCTTTAAAAGATGGGCTACGGAGGTATCAATGCCCCCGTTGACAAAAGCACTGTGTATGTTCTCTTCTGTCATTACAGGCAAATCGAGGTTTGCCAATTGCTGCACGTCATAGAACTCAATGTTGTAATATTGTTGTAAATAGCCAAAATAAGAGGTAATCCAGAGCCCCTTTTTAATGCCCCACATGTCTGATAAAACGAGTAATTTTTCTGCCATTATTGAATTAAAATGTAAGTTTTTGGTTGCCTAAAGATGAATACAAAACGACGGATTGGACAAATTATTGGTTCAGTCTTTCTTTTTGTTCGATAAACGACCGAAATTTACGAAAACGTTTTCGTTGGACAGAATAAAACTGTATTATTGGGCCGTTTTACTGTACAAGTTGCCTATTGAGCTGAATCAACTCCTCAAGATACTCCCTTGAGTTTGACAGTCTAGGAATCTTATGCTGCCCGCCCAACTTGTCTTTTGACTTCAACCAATCATAGAAAAGATTTTCTCGTGCCATATGCACCCTTGGCATTTTCAGTGTGATGTTATTGTAACGCTTGGCCTCATAGTCTGAATTTAAAGATTTCAATGCGTTATCCAAAAGTTCGATAAAATAATTAAGATTTTCAGGTGGCTTTCTAAATTCAATCATCCACTCGTGAGAACCTTTATCGCTTCCATTCATAAAAATCGGGGCCGCTGTATAGTCTTTTATCTCAGACCCGGTCTTTTTTGAAACCTGTTCCAGGGCTTCCTCGGCATTTTCAATAATCAGTTCTTCGCCAAAGGCATTGATGTGGTGTTTGGTTCTTCCGGTGATACGTACGCGGTAGGGTGTGGTCGAGGTAAATCGAACGGTATCCCCTATTTTATATCGCCAAAGGCCAGCATTGGTGCTTATCACAATGGCATAATTTATTCCCGTATTGACTTCCCATAACGGAATTGCCTTTTGGGCCTCGGTTCCATAAGAATCCATAGGAATGAACTCATAAAAAATTCCGTAATCCAACATTAAGAGCAGGTCTTCCGAATTATTTTGGTCTTGAATACCAAAAAAGCCTTCTGAGGCATTATAGGTTTCATAATAGTTGAACCGTTTTTTGGGAAGTAATTTTTTGTATTGATCGCGATAGGGTGCAAAACTCACACCGCCATGAAAATATACTTCCAAATTTTCCCAAACCTCAAACAGATGATTTTTACCTGTTTTCTCCAAAACATTGTTCAATAGCACTAACATCCATGAAGGTACACCTGCCAAACTGGTAACATTTTCCTTGAAGCTCTCTTCGATAATGGCATTGAGCTTCAACTCCCATTCGCTCATCAATGAAACCTTGTTGCTCGGTGTACTACTATATTCGGCCCAAAGGGGCATATTATCAATTAAAATAGCGGAAAGATCTCCAAAAAAACTACCATTATCTTCATAGAGTTCTTTACTTCCTCCAAGACGTAGACTCTTGCCATTGAAGAGCTGCGAGTTTTCATTGTTGTTCAAATACAAGCAAAGCAAATCTTTTCCAGACTTGTAATGACAGTCATCTAGCGCTTCTAAGCTCACGGGAATAAATTTGCTTTTTGCATTGGTGGTGCCACTACTTTTTGCAAACCATTTGATACTGGTCGGCCAAAATACATTTTGCTCACCTCGACGGGTACGCTCAATCATTGGGGCGATATCTTCATAACTCACAATGGGCACCCGCTCCGCAAAATCTTCATAGGTATCGACCGATTCAAAATGATACATTTTACCTACTTCTGTTTGCTTGGCGTAGGTCAACAATTGTCGAAGTACCTCTTGCTGTACGTCAATTGGATATTTTAAAAACAGCTCTATCTGATGGTACCGCTTTTTAAGCAACCAAGAAGCAATGGAATTAAATAACGGTATTGGCATTTTAGGTATCTTTAACTTGGTAGTTTGGTCATTAGCTAAAATACAAATTCAAGTTTAAGAAAATAGGAACTATGCTCTACGAAGGAGTGCTACGAAAAATGCGAACGGAGATAGGTTTGCCAATTCAATATTTTTTAATGATGGGTGATGATGTGCTCAACCTCAACCAAGCACTGAACCGTTCCCTCAAAATAGAATTCATTAAATATCAATGCCTGGGTACGGGCAAGAATGAACCCATATACCGCCAAGGATTCTGTAAATCATACTTTTTTGAGAGTGCCTCAGCAGGTGATTGGATTATGAGACCCGAACTAAGCACCGCACACCTCAACGTTGAAGATCGTGATTTAGAATATGAAAAGCGTGTACAATTGCAACCGCATATCGTATACTTGGCCAATAGCAGTAATATTAAGGTCGGGGTAACGCGTAAGACCCAAGTTCCGACCCGATGGATTGATCAAGGAGCACACGAAGCCATTGAAATGGTAGAAGTACCCAATCGCTATTTGGCAGGAATTACAGAAGTTGCCCTTAAGGAACATGTCAGCGATAAGACCAGTTGGCAGAAAATGCTAAAGAACGATATTGAAGAGGTAGACCTCACGGAATGGCGAGCTAGGTTAAAGCAGTATATCCCAGATGAGGCAGCAGACTACTTGATAGCCGACAATAAAGAGACCTTGTTGGAATTTCCAGTATTACAATACCCTGAAAAAGTAAAAAGCCTTAACCTTGAAAAAACACCTTCTTTTCAGGGGGTCCTAAAGGGAATTAAAGGCCAGTACCTCATCTTTGAAGACCAAACCGTTTTCAATGTCAGAGGACATGAAGGATATTATATAGGTATGGATATAAACTAGTGGAATAGATGAATTTTAGTGGCGCACTTCTTTTCTTTTTTAGTGCCCTAGGTGCTTTCAATGGACTCGCGCTGAGCCTTTATATTTTGATTAAGGCCAGGCAAAAGCATAAAGCAAATGTTTTTTTGGCCTTGGCCTTAATGATGTTGAGCATACGGGCCGGGAAATCAGTGTTCTTTTATTTCGATCATAATCTATCACAGATATACGTACAAATTGGTATTATTGCCTGTTTATTTATTGGGCCTTTCCTCTACTTTTACGTGGCCACGGTTTGTAACAAAGAACATAAATCACCCAAATGGCAGTATCATTTAGCCCTATGGGTACCACTTATCTTACTTCTAACTTTTAGTCTCCCCTACTATGAATATAGAACCCTATGGGCAAATTCCATACTGCATGCCATTTATATTGTATGGTTTCTTTACCTTTTAGGAGCTGCTACAATGCTCTACTTACGCATTATTTCAGAGGATGGAAAAGGGAAGTTAACCCCCAGTATGCAATGGACATTGCACGTATTCGCCGTATTTTTTTTGGTATGGCTCGCGTATTTTACCACCAGATATACAAGTTACATCGCTGGCGCCATGACCTTTACCGTTATAGGATACCTTTTGATTCTTTTTATTCTGAATACACGAAAAAAGCAACTTTTCCTATTAAGTGACCCCACTTTAGCGCAACAAAAAATATCCTCGGAAAAAGCCCAAACACTTATGGAAGCTATGGAAGCCCTATTTATGACCAAGGCCATTTACAAAGAATCTTCCCTGAAATGTTCAGACGTCGCCGTACAGTTGAATATTCCCAACTATCAACTTTCACAGGCCATTAATAGTGCTACTGGCTCTAACTTTAACAATTATGTCAATACCTATAGGGTAGAAGCAGCGAAAAAACTACTACGGGAAAAACCGGGGTTTACCATAGAAGCGATTGGAAAAGAGTGCGGCTTTCAATCGAAATCTTCCTTCTATGCCGCCTTTAAAAAGCAAACAGGAACGACACCTTCCAAATTTGTTTGAATTTTAAAAATTCGAACAACTCACCTCTTTTAATTGGGAAAATCTTAACGGACAATTCCTGAGCTTTATCAAAAAACTTATGGCTCGAATTGTTCTTCTTTTCATATTCGCAACTCTATGGGTATCTGGAAATGCCCAATCAAATACTACAACGGAACAAGCGTTAGATAGTATTTTCAATGAGTATACCAACGGTCCTGGATTGGCCATTGCCGTCATTGAAAATGGGGAAACCATTATTAAAAAAGGGTATGGCCTTGCCAACCTTGATTACAATGTACCGGTAACTTCAGAAACGCTATTTGATGTTGTATCCCCTTCCAAACAAGTTACCGCGGCCTGTATTTTCTTATTGGAACAAGAGGGTAAAATCAAACTAAATGTGCCCATACAAGAATACCTGCCTGAATTCCCAAAATATGAAGAAGGGGCCATCACCATTGCCGATTTGTTATATCAAACCAGCGGGTTACGTGATTATTTCGCTATTCAGTTTTCCAAGGGTGTTCCCGAAGAAGCCCCATTGGATAATGCCGATGTTTTGAAGCTATTAACCCAGCAACGGGGGTTGAATTTTACTCCCGGAACGCAACATGCTTTCAGTAATTCCAATCATGCGGTATTAGGCAGTATAGTGGAGCGCGTGAGTGGGCTATCACTTGATTCTTTTGCGAAAAAACATTTCTTTGAACCTTTGGGGATGGCCCATACGTTCTTCTATCAAAATCCAGGATTGGTTGTAAAAAATAGGGCTTTAGGTTATGCTGCTGAAGGCGGTACATTCAGGCTAAATCATTTGTTTAACGCTACCGTAGTGGGTGATGGTGGGCTTTATACCAATCTGAACGACTACATACTTTGGAGCAACAATCTATCAACAGGTAGCGTCGGAGGTAAATCCTTAGTTCAAAAACTGACTACCCCAGGACAATTAGCGGATGGAACGCCAATCAATTATTCAGGCGGAGTTTATCTTGAGGACTTTAATGGTCTGAAAGAGTTTCCGGCAATCGTTCATTTTGGAGCTTGGGCAGGTTTTACATCGATGTATTATAAGTTTTTGAACCAAGATTTGGCGTTCATTGTTCTAAGTAATAATGACCAGACCAATCCTTGGGGCTTGCCCAACGTTTTGGCACCATTGTTTCTTGCTGATGAACTGAAGAATACGCAACAAAACATAGCGTCAGAAGTCAAGACCATTCAACTATCTGATAGCCAAAAAAAGAAATTCTGCGGTAATTTTTACAATACTACGGATGGTGCTTTGAGAAGTATCGTGCTAAATGATGGTCAATTAATGTACCGACGAAGTAATGGCCCAAGCACTCCCTTGATAGCTGTATCTGAAAAGCAATTGGCTTTTGAACGGCCCCCCCAGATAAGAATACTATTTGATACTAAAAATGGGTCGGACATGGAATTTATTGCCAATGATAGAGCCCCTATTCCTTTCAAAAAGTATAGCCCTATTTCATACCAAACCAATGACTTAAAAGTTTATTCAAACCACTATTACAATAAAGACCTAGATGTTGTTTATCACATCGTTTCCAAAGACAGTTCCATTGCCATTAGAGTTAATGATGAGGAGTTGGTAGAGTTGGTTCCTTTTGCTAAAGACCAGTTTCGTGAAGAACATTTTGGCTACATCACCTTTACTAAAGATAGGCAAGGAAATATTACAGGATTTCTACGAAACGACAACACCTTTACAGACTTGGAATTTGAAATAACCAACAAAACTAAAAGTCATTTTACAGAAAGTGAACCCTCAAAAAAAGTACTTATCGTTACTTCTAATCAAGATTACTATGGAGATACCGAAATCCCTGCGGCAAATCATTTTGAAGAAATCGTAGGAGCCTATGATGTTTTTGTAAACAATGGTTTTCAGGTAGACATTATGAGTCCGAAGGGCGGTGCAATTCCTATCGGATATTTGAATACGGCAAACCCCATTCAGAGAAAATATATCTACGATAACCATTTAATGGGAAAGTTAGCACATACGTTACAACCATCGGAAATCATACCCCAAGACTATCTCGCAGTATATTACAGTGGTGGTGGTGCGGCGATGTTTGGAGTGGCCAACAATCGAAAAATTCAAGAAATCACCATGGATATTTATGCCAACAATGGTATCATTTCAGCGATATGTCATGGCACGGCAGGTATTACTGCACTCAAGAAAAAAAATGGGAAATCACCCTATCAAGGAAAAAAAATAACCGGGTTTCCAGATGCCTTTGAAAATAAGGAGAGGGACTATTACAGTGCTTTTCCCTTTGTCATAGATGAGGCCATAAAAAACAATGGAGGCAATTTTGTGTACTCTGAAAAAGGCTGGGATAATTTTTTCATTGTAGAAGATCGAATCATTACCGGACAAGACCCCACCTCTATCACTTCAGTAGCAAATGCCATTGTCAACGCTATAAAAGAAAATGAACACCAGCGGTCTCTAAAGGTCCAGTAGTCAAATAAATATCAAATGTTTTGCCTAGCGAAATAATATTAAAACAAAATATAATGTCATGAAAACCGCATTCAAAATAGCCTTATTTAGTCTATCATTTTTAGTTGCGACAATACTTCAAGCCCAAACTGATAAAACAGAAATCGCTCAGATAGAAGAAACGTTGATGCACTATATTGAAGGTACAGCCAATGGAGAGCCAGAACGACTGCACACCGCCTTTCATCCTGATTTTAACCTGTACTCGGTAACCGATTCAGATTCCCTTAGAGTATGGAAAGGCGAGGATTACATCACCAGTGTTAAAGTCGGTGAAAAAAATAACCGTCAAGGTCGTATTATTTCCATTGACCAGACAAAAGATGCAGCCATGGCCAAAGTCGAAATCTTAATTCCGGGGTGGCGTATTTTTACTGACTATTTCCTTCTATTAAAGTATCAAGGATCATGGAAAATTGTGCACAAAAGCTATACCTCTAAAGCGGTTCCAAACAAAGAATAGCAATAACGGGCTAAACCAAAGCACACAACAAAAGGTTTTGTTAAAGTAAATATAATCATCAGTAAGGCTAAAACGAAAGGTGTAACTTAAACAAAACGCGAGACATGAAAATAAGGGATTATACTACATTTTTATTCATTGCTTGTTTGACCCTAGGCCTGGTAAATGCGCAAATAGCAGATAATGTAACGTCGTTGAAACATGAAAAAACCACGTTGAATACTGATTTTTCAGACCGTCAAGCTATTTTACAAACCATAGAGGCCTTTTATATTGGTGATCATACAGGTAGTATCAAACACAAAAAAAGTTCAATGCATCCCAAAGGTGCCTATAGATATGTGAATGGTGATGGAGAATACTCGGAAAGTGTTTTTCAACTAGATTCTAACAATGCTGACCCAAATTACAAAGAAGAGTTATTGAGTATCGAAATTTATGACAAAGTAGCTTTGGCCCGTCTTCGATTGAACCAATTTCGCTCAAAAGTACCAGAGTATAAACTCATGACGCTTCACAAAGCGCATGGGGATTGGATAATTACAAGCATTACGTGGTGTTTTGGAGTCACGCAATAGATAAACCACTCAAAGGGGTAGATACGATTTTTGATAATGCTGCACGATAAGAAAAAGAAGATATGAGTTATAAAACATTACTTATAGGTGTATTTGTGTTGCTTTTTTATTCCTGCGAGACCTCTTCCTCTACCAATGGAGGTTGGCAAATGATTTATAGAAATGACGCAAATGGACAGCCTGTTTTTGGCGATAAATCTAAATTAATGGAGGCCGTTCGTTTGGGCTACCCTGTTAGAATTGGTTGGGGCACAACTAGGGTAGAGCATGTTGCTGATGCTGATTTTCTTACCATTTTTGAAGGCAAGGAGGTCTTTGCGCAAATCAAGACCATTGTTGGCCAAGCACCAAAAATCAATGGAGATTCCCTAAAGATTAGGTTTCGAAGTGAAAACCATTGGACAAAAATTGCTGGTACCAATGGCTATTCTACCAGTATAATGACCAATTATTTCCAAGATTCCTTGGTCGGAGGTGGGGTCGATAGATATTCTGCCACCACGTGGTATGTTCTATACCCGAACCACGAGATAAACATGGAAGCACGTCCGTTGTGGCGAAAAGATTCCCCGAACTGGAAAAGTTGGGACAGTATTCAAAAAAAGGATTAATCGTTATGCAGTACAAAGCCTCTTTATTTGTAATTTTTGTTCTATTGCTTTCTTGTAACCCGCGGAATAGCAGCACGGACTTTGAAGTCGTCTTTAAATCAAACAAAGAGGGGGAAACACTATCAGGAAGTAAAAAAGCTCTGCTTCAGCACATAAGGGGTGGGTCTGACATCAAAATTGGTTGGGGCAGTAAGGGAAAAAACCATACGATTGAACATCTTTCCACACCTATTTGGATTTCCCTATTGGACGAATCGGAAGTGATTGTTCATTTAGACCCTCAGGTCCTTTCCAAAATTGATTGGGAAAACCTAAGTGCCAACTATGCTGAAAGTAAGCTTCTTCAACAAGAATGGCGTGTGGTCATAACAACCAAGGGAGAATTTGATGCGGTTTGGTATGATAGAAAGGAGGATACCATTATTCGGCACTACCCACAACGACATGTCATGACATGGTATGCGAAAGGAAAAATTGCCGATTTGCCTTTATTTGAGGACAATCGTGAATAACTCAAATGTCCCCCTTTAATTAACCGTATCCTTCTTTTTTTTCTTTCCTAATAACCCACCCAAAATATTTTTTGCCGCATTTTTGGTTTTATCGTTCGGGGTAATAGAGTCTTTTTGAAGGGTATCTTTATTTTTACTCCCTAATAAGGTACCGAGCACTTCCTTTACGTTTTGCGCTGAATTTTGGGTAGAATCAGATGGGACAGAATCTTTTTTACTGTTCAACAAATCACCTAATACGCTTTTTGCCTTGTCTTTACCTTGATTGACCAATTTCTGTTTTTGTATTTCCAACAATTGCCCTGTCAGTTTGGCAATACCCGAGCTCAGATCAGTACTTATCTTTGGGTTGGTGTAGCCACCCGAAACATTGGCTATCACAGGTATGGTCAAATCTTTTAAACTGTCATCATCAATTTGAGCAATTAAGGTATTGACTTCAGTGCCCAAATAAGTCGCGGGAACATCAAGTGTAGCTTGATACTGCAATTGCGCATCAAAGGTGTGGTTCCCTGAAAAGGTAATACCAATGTCTTTGTACTGTAATGATACGGGTTTTGTAGCTACTTTTCCATCATTAAACGAAAGCGCCGTCTTTACATCATTCCAATTCAAGGCATTCAAGTCGATGAAGTTGAACTGATTGTTCAACGCAGCCTATGCTGGGGCATTTTGGGTAGATACTTTTGCTGAAAAAAGCTGCCCTAGTAAATCACCTGAAATAGATGCCAAATCGGGAGTCATGTCATCCTTCAAATTTCCAGAAATCTTTATCTCGGAGTTCAGTTTACCTTGAAAAGCCTGTGCTACCGGTGCCAATACCTTGAAGAGCGCTAAGGCCTTAAAAGACTCTGCAATCTTAAAACCATCAATGTCCAACGCCATATCGAAAGTAGCGATTTCATCTTGGGTTCGTACCATTCCGTTTAGGGCCATTTTTCCATCAAAAATATCTGACGTCAAATTTTTCAAGGTGGCCGTTTCGTCTTTTACCAATAATTGTCCCTTCACATTTTTTAATTCAAGGTTATCATACAAGACGGTACTGGCCGAAGCATCAATCGTTGCATTCAAAAAACCTGGAATTTTGATTCGTTCCTTGGTTTCTGGTTCAGGATCGTCTTTTTCTTCATCTTCAACTTCGTCAACCACGAAGTCGTTAAAAGCCAAGATGTTCGACTTCAGTTTGAAACGACCTTCTAAATCTTCATGGTTAAAAACATACCCCAAAAGATTCATAAGCATACCTTGGGCACTAAAATCAGATTGCCCCATTTTACCTTCAAATCCATCTAAGGAAACCGTTGTTGGATTAAAGGTCAATGCTGCTGTTTGAATATCGACGGGATTTTTTAATTCATCGGATTCATAGTGAAATCCTGTTAAACTCAACTTTCCATTCGTCGTAGTATTTTGATATTGATGTTTTTCCAGAGAAGCCATATCAAAGTCTGTGTTGATATCAGCGTTCAATAAACCAGTTAGTCCATAATCGGTTGACATCGGATATGCCTTTGAAATATTAGCCAGGTTGATTTTACCTTCAGCATCTAGGTTCACCTTAGTATTGCCCAACAATTCTTTGATGTTGGCATTGAGGTTGAATTTATCTTCATCAATTTGAAAACGTAAGCGATTAATGTTGGCATAAGTATCCTCGGTGATACCGGTTTCGTTGTTGATTTCAGCGTCGATAAATACGTTACGTACTGATTTGGGTAAATCAGGATATTTGAACGAAGCATTTTCAGAATTCACTCGAATGGTAAAAGTTGGAATATGATGATCATCTACTATTCCTTTGAACTGTCCGTTTACCTCAAAATTTCCTGTTGTGGTCACCCCGTCAAGACTTGATGTATAGGCTTCTGGAATAACGGCCAAAAAGTTCTTGAAATCAGAGGAAGGGGTTTTGAACGAAATGTCTACCTCTTTGTCATTATCATTGAGTTGAACGTAACCACCAAAAACCAATGACAACTGGTTAATTAAGGCTGAATTATCGAGGAAGGAATATTTATTTTCTTCTAAATCGATTCCGATAAGCGCGTCTAAAGCGACCTTATTCTCGTCCAAATATTTTATCTCATTCATCTCAAAAGATACCAAAGCTTCCGTTTTGGTTTGTAGTTGTGAGTTTTTAAGGGATAAATCCCCTGAACCCGAATGGTTCATTTCAGAAAGAACCAAATGCATTCCTGTGGCAAAATCGTCGTAAATCACCTCAGCATTGGTAAAAGCATACTCCTTTAAATTCAGTGTAAAACTTGAAGTTGCGTCGTCAGCAGTTTGCTCATTGACCGTTTCCTTTTCCAAAGCAATATCGTAATTGGCATTTTCCGTAGCATCTATTTTTAGGTAAAGTCTGGCCCTATCTAAATGCAGTTTTTTGATACCTACGGGCTCCTCAGCCGATTTAAATAGTTCTTTTATCGAAAGTTCCAGTACAATATCACCTGCAGCAAAAAGGGTATCCCCCTCGAATGGGGCTTTATTCACTAAAGTAACCCCTTTTAAATCGACATAGGCATTGGGAAAACTCTTTATCAAACTAAGATTAGCTTCCTCAAAATCGAGAATGGCATTGACATTTTGATTGACCTTATTCTTTACGATGTCAGCAATCTTACTTTCAAGAAAGAACGGCAAAGCAATCAACAAGCCAACAATCAGCACTATGAAAACGCCAAAAACCTTAAGGATTTTCTTCTTCATGACTCCATTTTTAGGTACAACGCGTAAAAATCAATCCAATGATATTTCCTCTCCTAACTTTAGGTTAAATCTTTTACGCAATAGATATACGAACAAATAGAGCAAAGGGGTGTCAAAAAAAGCAATAAAAACTTTAAAAAGAAATCCGCTGATTACAAGTCCGTAGAACTTATCCCAAGGAAGTACACCAAAAACACAAAGGAGCCCTACCACTGTGACCGTATCGACCAGCTGCGAAGAGAATGTAGAAAAGTTGTTCCGCAACCAAAGCATCTTTCCTTCAGTGATGCGTTTCCAAAAATGGTATATCGAGATATCAATGTATTGGGCAAAAAGATAGGCCAACATCGAAGCGAGAACACCTAACGGCGAGAGGCCAAAAACTTGGGTAAATGTTTCATCTTTAATCGGAGAGGAAGGAATCGCAGGTACATAATTCGCAACAAAGATGATGCCCATTGAGAACACTGAGGCAAAAATACCGGCGGTCACGATTTGGTTCGCCCTCTTTTTTCCAAAAATTTCAGATATCAAGTCGGTTATCAAAAAAGTGATGGGATAGGGTAAAATCCCTACGGATATCTCAAATAATGGAGCTCCAAAAACAGTAACATCCCCAAAAGGGTTCCAATAGAAAAACTTTTGAAAAATGAGGTTGGACACCACCAATGAGGTAATAAACAACGCCCCTAAATACAGGTAAATACGGAAAGCCGCTATACTATCTTTAGGAGTCATCAAGATACTATTGAATATTCAAATTAAAGGGCATTCTGGCTTGCACGCCTTTCTGCTCTGTTATGCGTTTGAAGGTCTTTAGTCTATTGAAGGTATCAGCACCCAACTCTCTTTTGATGACCGATTCACCAATTTTTGTTTTAGCCGAGCTGAAATCTTCCATCAAGCGCTCAAAGTCAGATTTGTACTTTGGATATTTTCTGATACCATGACTTTCCAAACCTGCCAATTCTGCCGCAGCGGAAATAGCATCATCTAAATTACCTAATTCATCGACCAAACCTAATGTAACTGCATCTACACCACTCCAAACACGGCCTTGGGCGACCTTATTCACTGCTTCTTTGGTCATATTTCTACCATCGGCCACGCGCTCTAAAAAAGTATCATAGGTCAATGCGATGCTTTCCTGTAGTTGTTTTCTAAAATTTTCGGTCATGGGTTCAAAAAAGGAATAGTCCACTGAATTGGCATTGGTCCCCACTTGCTCAGCGTTAATGCCTATATCATTACTCAATTCATGAATATTGGGAATGGTTCCAAAGACCCCTATAGAACCCGTAACGGTTGTCGGCTCGGCAAAAATTTTATCAGCCCCAACAGCGAGATAATAGCCTCCAGAAGCGGCCACGTTACCAAAAGAAACTACTACGGGTTTTACTTCTTTGGTCAAAACTACTTCACGCCATATAATATCGGAAACTAAACTGCTTCCACCTGGGGAATCTACTCGAAGGACGACTGCTTTTATATTTTCGTTCTCCCTTGCTTTGCGCAAGGCCCTTGTTAAACTACCTTGCCCGATAACATCCCTACTTCCTTCACCATATAATATCTCTCCCTGCGCAAAAACGATAGCTATTTTGTTTTTGCCGGTTGCACGATTTTTGTTCGCGCTTTCACCAATATAATCTGAAAGTGAAATTACATTGAGGTCGTCATCTTCACCAACCCCCAAAACCTCTTTCCAATCGTTTTGATATTCATCTTGATAACGCATACCATCCAGTAGACCAGAGTTCACAGCCATTATTGGGTTTCGTGCGCCCAAGGTATCTGCAATAGTATTTAGGCCTTCGATGGACAATTTTCTTGACCTACCAATATCGGTCAACATCTGATTCCAAATCGAATTCAAGAGCTCTTTGATTTGGGTACGGTTTTCATCGCTCATCTCGTTGGTAAGAAAAGGCTCTACGGCACTTTTGTATTTACCATGTCGAATCACTTCCATTTTTACTCCTGATTTCTCTTGAAGGTCTTTGTAGTACAATACTTCAGAAGACAGTCCCTTAAAATCCATCACCCCCTGTGGATTGATGAACACCTTATCTGCAACACTGGCCAAATAGTAATCTTTATGGGCATAATAGTCTGAAAGGGCATAAATGGTTTTACCCGATGATTTAAAATCTTCCAATGCTTTCCGTATTTCTTGGGTCTGCGCGAGGCCTGCCAAAAGAAAATTATTTTTAATGCTGATGCCCTGAATACGATTATCGGTTTTGGCCACCTTTATGGCGTGGAGAATGTCATCTACACCTAAACCTTCTTCAAAAAGTCCGGCAAAAGGGTCGTTTTTGTCTGCACCGTAATAGTCATAAATGGGCTCATTAATTGAAATTTTCAGTACCGTGTTCTCGTTAACGACAACCCCATCACCAGCGTTTCCAAGTAAAGTGGCAAAGACAAAAAACATTACAAAGAGAATACCAAATGCAATGAGACAACCTATTATAGCAGCCAAAAGATTGCGTAAAAATTTCATCGAAAGCGAATTTATTTCAGGCGGCAAAGATACGCATTGTACCTTTGTTTTTCTTACTTTACCATTGGTATATGAGCGCTAACAATAAGGTATATCTATCGCTGGGCAGCAACCTTGGCAATCGATTGTTCATCCTACAGAAGTGTATTTTTCAGTTGAACGAACGCTTGGGCAACATCACATTGATATCCTCCATTTACGAGAATGCCGCGGTAGGATTTGAAGGAGGTGATTTTCTAAATACCTGCGTGTTACTTGAGACTGAGCTCGAACCTGATATCCTTATTAAAGAACTACTCGGTCTAGAAAAGCGTATGGGTCGGGAACGAATGCCCAATGGAGATTACACTTCAAGAACGCTTGACATTGATATCATTTACTACAACTATGCTATCATCTCGAGCGAAACCCTTACCGTTCCCCACCCGAAAATGCAAGAACGGAACTTTGTCTTGAAACCTTTGGCCGATATTGCTCCCCAGTATTACCACCCAATACTCAATACGGATACCCGAAATCTATTACAACAATCTGGGGATAAAAATCCTTTGGTCAAAAAAAAATATAGACTTTTCAAGAATAGAAAGGAGTTGTTTTCCCAACTTCAGTTTTTGGCTATTGAAGGAAATATCGGGGTTGGAAAGTCAACCCTGGCCGATAAAATTGCACAAGATTTCAACGCAAAATTGGTTTTGGAACGTTTTGCGGACAACCCCTTTTTACCCAAATTTTATGAAGACCAAAGTCGATATGCCTTCCCACTGGAGATGTCTTTTCTGGCAGACCGCTACCAGCAGTTTATGGACGACACTTCACAATTTGATTTGTTCAAAACCTTTATGGTCGGGGACTATGATATATTTAAATCATTGATTTTTGCCCAAATAACACTACAAAAAGAGGAGTTCGAACTCTACCGTAAGGTGTTCAACTTTATGTACAACGAAGTTCGTAAGCCCGATATTTATGTATACCTCTATCAGAATACAGACCGACTATTGGAAAATATAAAAAAACGGGGGAGAGCATATGAACAACAAATAGCGCCCGATTATCTAGAAAAAATTCATCGTGGTTATCAAGACTTTATTAAAAGTCACCCTGAACAAGAGACGTTGCTCATTGATCTTCAGGCACTTGATTTTGTCAATCATCAAAGAGATTACGTTGCTATTCTAGAAACCTTGGAAGAAAAAATACTCGACATTATATTTTAGACACTTTCTAAATTTTAGCATTTCATTTGGAAATAAGGAATGTTTGTACTTTATTAGCACCCTGCTAAAAACAGAAACTAACTAACTCAAACTATATGTTATGCCCCCGATACCTCGGGGGTTTTTGTTTTTTATGCTCAAAACTCCATGCTAGAATAAGGCTTCACAAGATTTATTTCATATTTAATTTTGTCCAAAAATCCCAAATGACCATTCCTGCACTTACTGAAATGTTCAACGAGTGTTTGGTACCAAATTGTGGGATTTCAATAACGGAATTGCTCTCTGAAACCACTTCTTGGGCGACTCCTTTCACCTCATTGCCAAAAACCAACCCATAGGTCGTATTCGGTTCAAGTCTGTATTTGTGGAGTGGAGTGGCACCATCGGCTTGTTCTATTGAAATTACACGAACACCGCTTTCCTGTAAATATTTGACCACATCAAGCGTTTGGGAAACATATTCCCAATCAACACTTTCAGTAGCCCCCAAAGCCGTCTTTCGAATATCTTTATGCGGAGGTTTGGCCGTAATACCACATAGATATATCTTTTGAATCAAGAAAGCATCTGCCGTTCGAAACACCGAACCGATATTGTTTAGACTACGAATATTGTCCAGTATCAGAATCAATGGCGTCTTTTGCAGTTTTTTAAATCCTTCAATATCTACTCGATCAAGCTCATCATTGGCCAGTTTGCGCATAACTTATCCACTTTTAACTTTGAAATATCAACATTGTTCTGCAGTTCAAAGGTCAACTTTTAAATTAGAAAAATTAAAGAAACGAGATTTGGCTAGTGCAAGAGGTAAAAAAGAGACGCCGTTAATGAAGCAATATAATACCATCAAGGTCAAGCACCCTGATGCATTGTTATTGTTTCGGGTAGGTGATTTTTATGAGACTTTTGGTGAAGACGCCATAAAAGCGGCGCAAATTCTTGGCATTGTACTTACGCACCGTAATAATGGGGGCGACCAAACTGAACTAGCCGGGTTTCCGCACCATTCATTAAATACCTATTTACCAAAGTTGGTCAAAGCAGGGCAGCGTGTCGCCATTTGTGACCAGCTGGAAGACCCCAAACAAACCAAAAGTATCGTAAAAAGGGGGGTCACTGAACTGGTAACACCAGGCGTTGCCCTAAATGACGATATCCTAAGTGCCAAGACCAATAATTTTTTAGCTGCCGTTCATTTTGGTCGAAGTAAATCGGGGATCGCCTTTTTGGATATTTCCACCGGAGAGTTTCTGACATCTGAGGGTACAGCAGAGCAAATAGACAAACTATTACAAAACTTCTCTCCCAATGAAGTATTGGTTTCCAAAAACCATAGAAGAGAATTTTCAGATTACTTTGGAAACCAATGGCACAGCTTCTTTTTGGAAGATTGGATTTTTCAAGAAGACTATGCCAATGAACGTTTGAACCAACATTTCAAAACCAAGAGCCTACAAGGTTTTGGGGTTTCGCATCTAACGCATGGTATCATTGCATCAGGTGCCATCTTGCATTATCTTTCCGAGACCCAGCATAGACAGTTACAGCATATCAATAGACTGCAACGCATTGCAGAAGAGGAATACATATGGATGGACCGTTTTACCATTCGTAATCTTGAGCTTTTTCTTCCAATAGCAGTGGGTAGCCACCATCAAAATGCGGTCACGCTACTCGACATTATTGATAAGACCACTTCGCCCATGGGTGGCCGTTTATTAAGACGATGGTTGGCCCTACCCCTAAAAAGTACAACTGAAATAATCCGCCGGCATACTATTGTCTCTAACTTTCTAGGCAACGATAGGGAATTGGATACCCTCCGGCATTGGCTGAAAAAAATGGGGGATTTGGAGCGATTGATTTCAAAGGTTGCCACAGGAAAAATAACTCCAAAAGAGGTCGTTCAGCTTAAAAATTCTTTAGAAGCCATTCTCCCCATAAAAAATTTGACCTTACAAAGTCAAAGTAAGGTCTTAAATAGGATGGGCGCAGCGCTACAGGACTGTGAGCCGTTGCGCAGCAAAATCAAACACATGCTCAATGAAGAGGCCCCCGTAACCATTGGCAAAGGCCAGACTGTCGCTGTAGGGTATTCTCAAGAATTGGATGAGTTACGACAATTGGCTTTTTCGGGTAAGGACTATCTTGATAAGATGCTCGAACGGGAAACGGAAGCCACCGGAATTACCTCGCTCAAAATTGCTTCCAATAACGTATTCGGGTACTATATCGAAGTGCGAAACACCCATAAAGACAAGGTTCCTGAACATTGGATTCGAAAGCAGACCTTGGTCAATGCCGAACGTTATATCACCGAAGAGCTCAAAGAATATGAAGGGAAAATTCTAGGGGCCGAAGAGCGCATTTTAAATTTAGAGCAACAACTGTTTGAGCAGCTGATGGTGTGGATGCAGGAGTATATTACCGATGTGCAAAAAAATGCACAATTGATTGCCCAGTTGGATTGTCTTGGTGGTTTTGCCCAATTGGCCAAAGAAAACAATTATACACAGCCAGAAATCACCGATTCTACTGCCCTGGAAATTGTAGAAGGGCGCCATCCTGTTATCGAAAAGCAACTACCGCTTGGTGAAAGCTACATTGCCAATGATGTATTATTGGATAGGACCCAGCAGCAAATTATTATGATTACCGGACCTAATATGAGTGGTAAATCTGCCATTTTGAGACAGACTGCACTGATTGTGCTATTAGCTCAAATGGGAAGCTTTGTGCCTGCCAAGGCAGCAAAAATTGGTGTAGTGGATAAAATTTTTACCCGGGTCGGTGCTAGCGACAACATCTCGATGGGGGAGTCTACCTTTATGGTTGAAATGAATGAGACGGCCTCAATTTTGAACAATCTTTCAGAACGCAGCTTGGTGCTATTGGATGAAATTGGTCGGGGTACCAGCACCTATGATGGTATTTCAATTGCTTGGGCCATTACGGAATATCTTCATGAACATCCATCAAAAGCAAAAACCCTATTTGCCACTCATTATCATGAGTTGAACGATATGACGCAAAGTTTTGAACGTATCAAAAACTACAATGTTTCGATTAAAGAGTTGAAGGACAACGTGCTCTTTTTGCGTAAACTGGTACCGGGGGGCAGCGAACATAGTTTTGGCATTCATGTGGCAAAAATGGCCGGTATGCCACAACAAGTACTTCAAAAAGCCAACAAGATTCTAAAAAAGTTGGAAGCATCCCATTCCAATGAAGAGGTTGCTGATAAATTACAGGTGGTGCAAAATGAAATGCAGTTGAGTTTCTTTCATCTTGATGATCCATTGCTGGAAGAAATCAAAGAAGAAATACTGCATTTAGATATCGACACCCTTACCCCAGTTGAAGCATTAATGAAATTAAACGAAATCAAAAGGCTTTTGACCAAAAAGAAAAAGGCAAGTTCTTAGGCTATTTTTGTTCAAAACATGATTTCATATCATTCCAATTTTCAGCTTAAAAATACTTTTAAAATTGAAGAATTGTTTTAAATTTGCATCCGCTCGCAACGCGAGTATGTTCATTAACAGGCGAAAATAGCTTCCCGATAGGTATTGGGAGTAGAGTATAAAAATCCATTAGGATTTTGCTCATTCAAAGCTATCCGCTTTTCAAGCGAAAATAGCTCAGTTGGTAGAGCATCACCTTGCCAAGGTGGAGGTCGCGGGTTCGAATCCCGTTTTTCGCTCGACTTTGACTCCGCTCAGTCACCACTGGTGGAGTTTTTTTTTGAATGCAAGTCCAAGGGCTCGAGTGGTGGAATTGGTAGACACGTTGGACTTAAAATCCAATGGCCATTGT
>ERZ1740067.49-NODE-49-length-93395-cov-39.058485_pt1 | contig 93395 bp, 96 predicted proteins | sample MGYA00581736_ERZ1740067 | MGnify/ENA primary metagenome ERZ1740067 (study PRJEB43018, sample SAMN04849236) | marine metagenome | isolation source: floating plastic debris | place: Pacific Ocean | collected 2008-08-27 | study: EMG produced TPA metagenomics assembly...
ACCCGGCGTCGATGTCGAGCGCCAGCGCCTCAGGGGCGAAACTGCTGCCGTTGGTCTTGAGCGTGCAGACGTAGCCCTGTGCCATCGCAGGCCCGACAAGCGCCAGACTGCAAAGCGCAGCCGCGCTCAGAATACCTTTCATGTGCTGTCCCTCGTACCGATTCCCTGACGCCAAGGTGCAACAGTTCGCGTCAAGAGAGAAGGCACTCCGCAGCGTTAGCCGGTAAAGTATGCGACAGCACTGCCCGGCGCTGCCGCCGTTTTAAGCAGGTCATGGACGTACTGTGCGTGGCTGCGGAAGCAGACAATCTGGAACGTTCGCGCATCGCGCATCCAGAACGCGGCAGGCACCTGCGCCAGACGGGTGCGTCGGAACATGCCTGGAACGAAAGCATCAGGCGCAAGGTCAACCGGTGCGAGTTTTGCCAGAACCTCGCGCGCGTGCGTCCCTTCGACGAGGAACGTGGCGCGTGCGTCCGACACGTCCACCGCCAATGCATGGGCATCGCCAAGCGTGGCGCGCATCTTGTCGACATTCGCCTCTACGGTGTCGTAGGGGCACAGCACCAGCAACTCGTCCGGCGACATCCAGGCGATGCCGCGATCCTCGACACAGTTGGCCTGTCCGCGGGCCGGCATGTCGACCGCCGCCACACCCGTGGCCGCATTCTTGACGGCCGATGTGCTCAGGTCACCGCGCAGGGTGATCATGCCTTGCGCCGGCGCCTGGGTGATGTGCGCGATGTGTCCCCCCGGGTGCGTCCCAGCCTCAGACATCCTGCTTCTCCCCTGCTGCGTCGTAAAAGACCGGGCTGACGATGCGCGCCTGATAGGTCTTGCCATCGGTGCCGGGGAATTCGATCACCTCGCCCATGCGGTCGGGCCCATGATGGACCAGCCCCATGGCAATCCCCTTGCCCAGGTTCGGCGAATGATAGCTGGAGGTCACGCGCCCCTGCACATTGCGCTGCCCGTTGGCATTGGTTCCATCCGCCACCGCATAGGCCCCGTCGGGCAGCGTGCTGCCGTCCAGCGTCTCGAGACCGACCAGCTTCCAGCGATCGGGGTCGGCCATATGGCTGCGCACATGCGCGCGCTTGCCCAGATAGTCGTCCTTTTTCTTGGACAGGGCCCAGTGCAGGCCAAGGTCCTGCGGGATCACTGTCCCGTCGGTCTCGTCGCCGATCATGATGAAACCCTTTTCGGCGCGCAGGATGTGCAACGCCTCGGTGCCGTAAGGCATCACGCCAAGGCTGTCGCCGACCGCCATCAGGGCATCCCAGAACGCTTGCCCCTGGCTTGCCCTGACAGCCACCTCATAGCTCAACTCGCCCGAGAATGAGATCCGGTAGACCCGGGCGTCAAAGCCCCCGAGCGTGCCGTCTGCCCATTCCATGAACCCCAGCGCGTCCCTGGACACATCCATGCCCCCCAGCGCCTCGAGTGCGGCGCGCGCGTTGGGGCCGACCACGGCAACCTGTGCGTATTGCTCGGTCAGGTTGGCAACATACACTTGCCAGTCCCACCACTCGGTCTGGAGCCATTCCTCCATGTGCTGGTGGATGCTGTCCGCGCCGCCCGTGGTCGTGTGGCACAGCCATGTATCCTCGTCGATACGCGCCACGACGCCGTCATCGATCAGAAATCCGTTTTCGCCACACATCAGCCCGTAGCGGCATTTGCCTGGCTTCAGCGTGCTCATCATGTTGGTGTAGAGCATGTCGAGGAAGCGGCCCGCATCAGGCCCCTTGACCAGCAGCTTGCCCAGCGTGGAGGCATCCAGCAGCCCGAGGTTCTCGCGCGTGTTCCTGGTCTCGCGCATCACTGCGTCATGCACGCTCTCGCCCTGACGCACATAGGCGTATGGCCTGCGCCACGCGCCAACAGGCTCCCAGTCGGCCCCGTTTGCTTCGTGCCAGTCGTGCATCGGTGTGCGGCGGATCGGCTGGAACACAGCGCCCCGCGCCTCGCCCGCAATCGCACCCATCGAAATGGGGGTGTAGGGCGGACGGAACGTCGTGGTGCCGGTCTGCGGAATGGGCTGATCAAGCGCATCAGAAAGGATCGCGAGTCCGTTGATATTGCTCAACTTCCCTTGATCCGTCGCCATACCCAACGTGGTGTAGCGCTTGGCGTGTTCGACGCTTTCGAAGCCTTCCTGTGCGGCCAGCTGAACGTCGGACACCTTGACGTCGTTCTGGTAGTCCAGCCACGCCTTGGCGCGCAGTGTCTTTCCCGCCCCCTGCGGCATGATCCAGACTTGCGCCAGCGGGGCTTCGGATGGGCTATCCCCTTGTGGCGCATCGGTTTTCCGAGGTGTGTGCCCGGTGGCTTTGGCCGCAAGCCCGCCACACGCATGGCCATCCCCAACGATCTCATGCAGCCCGAAGTGTCCGTTGGCCGCCCCGGCGGTGCGCACGAATGCAGCACCGTCGCCGCCCACGGGTGCTTTGTGCACATCGGGGCGGAACATGGCATAGTCGCTGTCCCATTGCAGCTTGCCTCCGCAATGCGACCATAGGTGGACCACCGGGGACCAGCCACCCGACATGGCAACCACGTCGCAGCCGATCTCTTCCAGCACCGCGCCTTCGCCGGCCTGTGCGCAGACGCCAATGCCGGTGACGCGCTTGCCGCCCATCACCGATGCCACGCCGTGGCCCATCATCACCCGTATGCCGGCGGCCCTGGCCTCGGCCATCAGCGGACTGTCTTCAGGCAAGACGCGCGCATCGAGGATGACGGGCACGTCAAGACCCGCCTTTTTCACTGCAATCGCAGTGCGATAGGCGTCATCGTTGTTGGTAACAACCGCCACGCGATCACCCGGGCTCACGCCGTAATTCACGATATAGTCGCGCACGGCACTGGCCAGCATGACCCCGGGCACGTCGTTCCCGGCAAAGCTGAGCGGACGTTCGATGGCCCCCGTCGCAGTGATCACCTGCCCCGCCTTGATGCGCCACAGACGATGCCGCGGGCCCGGCTGATCCGGCGCATGATCCGTCAGACGCTCGTATCCCAGCACATAGCCGTGGTCGTAGACCCCCGCCCCCATCGTGCGCAGGCGCAGCGTCACATTCGGCATTTCCGTCAACTCGGACACCAATTGGTCCACGACCTTATCCACAGGCACGCCGTCCACTTGGCCGCCATCCACGGGCGCGCGCCCCCCGCCCTGGGGTGCCTGTTCGAGGCTCAGCACCCGCGCCCCGGCGTCTGCGGCGGATTTCGCAGCCATCAACCCCGCGATTCCGGCGCCGACAACCAGCACGTCACAGAATGCATAGAAGTGTTCGTAACTGTCCGCATCCCGACCCTTTGGTGCCTGGCCCAGGCCCGCCGCCTGCCGGATGAACGGCTCGTAAACATGCTTCCAGAGGGGCCGGGGGTGGATAAACATCTTGTAGTAAAACCCGGCAGGCATGAAACGCGACAGCCGCGCGTTCAGCGCCCCCACATCGAATTCAAGGCTCGGCCAGTGATTTTGCGAGGTCGCCAGAAGACCGTCGAACAGCTCGGTCGTGGTGGCGCGCTGGTTCGGCTCGAACTTGCCCTCCACCCCGAGGTTGACCAGCGCATTGGGCTCCTCGACGCCGCTGGCGACGATCCCGCGCGGGCGGTGATACTTGAACGACCGACCGACCAGCATCTGGTCATTGGCGAGCAGAGCAGAGGCCAGCGTGTCGCCCGCGTACCCCTTCATCACCTTGCCGTTGAAGGTAAAGCGCATGGGCGCGTCGGTGTTGATCAGGCGGCCACCCGTGGCCAGTCGCGTGCTCATGTTTGCACCTCATCGCGGGCCCGTGGGCCGGAGCCTCCGGCGGGGATTTTTGGTGGACGGAGACGGCTCATGCGATATCATTCCATGACCATCCGGGGCGCTTGGCAGTGATGGTGTCTTGCAGCGCTTGTGGCGGGCGGGTGGTCTGGGCCGGATAAGCGCCGAACAGCTCCAGCGTCACGGTGCAGCGGGCGACTTGGAACCACTTGCCGCAGCCATAAACGTGCCGCCAGCGTTCGAAATGCACGCCCTTCGGGTTTTCGCGCATGAACAGGTAGCCTTCGAATTCGGTGTCGTCCGAGCCGGGGCCATATCGGGTCAGATGCGCCTCACCACCGGCGTGGAATTCGGTTTCTTCGGCTGTGACGCCACAACAGGGACAGGTCAGGGTCAGCATGGGCCGGCTCCTTGATGGGTGCGCACACGCAAAAAGGCGGGTGCCGCGAGGCACCCGCCATAGGCGGTTCTGGAAGGAACGGGGGTATTATTCGGTTGGCACGACCGTGCCTTCGGCTGCGGGTGCAGGCGCGATCGCGTCTTGCGTCGGTGCGCCTTCGCCACCGCCCGAGCCGAGCGAGCCGACGACGGCCAGCAGCAGGATGATGGCTGCCACGATGGCAACTGCAACCAGGATACCGCGCCCACTGACGCCGTCCCCGCGGTGAATGTTCGGGTTTGGATAGTCTGACATGAGTAGTCCTCCATCTTGTGTGGAGGCATCAGAACAGACTGGCACATGTCCTCAACCGGAGCCGGGCGGGCCGCACGATTCCAGCCGAGGCCAGCCGGTTTTGCGGCGGCCCATGCGCCGCGTCCCGCCGGTTTGGCGATTTTGCGTGACGACGCAGGGGTGTTCGCGGTACTGTCAACCCAAGTTGACAGGAGGATGCGATGAGCAAAGAGATGGGAGCCGTACTGGTCTTTGGCGTTCTGGCATTGGCCGCGCTGGTGATGTTCGTGATCGAGCGGCGCGCCGCGGCCAAGCGGCTGGAAGCGCGCGGGGGGCGCGAAGTGGACGTCGCCAACCTGATTGCCTTTGGCTCGGCTGCGGGCGAAGGGAAGAAGACAAACGAGTGACGCTCCAGACTTTTTCAAAAAGTCTGACCAAAAATCCGTGTCGGGTTTTTGCACCGGCGCGCGCATCAATGCGCCACCCCTGCCGCGACGCTTTCGTCGATAAAGCGGCCCTCGCGGAACCGCTCCAGCCCGAAGGCATCCGTGAGCGGTCCGTGGCCCTTTGCGATCAGTTCGGCCATGGCCCAGCCGGAGCCGGGGATGGCCTTGAACCCGCCGGTGCCCCAACCGCAATTGATGAACACGCCGTCGACAGGTGTCTTGGACAGGATCGGTGAGCGATCGCCCGTCACATCCACGATCCCGCCCCATTGCCGCAACATCTTGAGCCGTGAGATCATCGGGAAGGTCTCGACCAGCGCACGCACCGTTTCCTCGATATGGTGGAACGCGCCGCGCTGGGTGTAGTTGTTGTAACCGTCCGTGCCGCCGCCGATCACCATCTCGCCCTTGTCGGACTGGCTCATGTAGCCGTGCACCGTGTTGGCCATGACAACCACATCCATGCAGGGTTTGATCGGCTCGGAGACCAGCGCCTGCAAGGCCACTGATTCGATCGGCAGACGAAAGCCCGCCATCTCGGCCACATGGCCCGAGTGGCCCGCCACCACGATGCCCAGCTTGTCGCAGTCGATCGCCCCTTTGGAGGTGTCGACGCCCACAACCTTGCCGCCCTCGCGACGGATGGCGGTCACTTCGCATTGCTGGATCACGTCCATGCCCATGTCAGAACAGGCCCGCGCATAGCCCCAGGCCACCGCATCGTGCCGCGCCGTGCCGCCACGGGCCTGCCAGAGCCCCCCCAGCACCGGGTAGCGCGGCCCGTCGATGTTGATGATCGGCACCAGTTCCTTGACCCGTTCCGGCCCGATAAATTCGGTCGCGGCCCCTTGCCGCGCATTGGCATGCGCCGTCCGCTGATAACCGCGGACCTCGTGATGGGTCTGCGCCAGCATGATCACGCCGCGGGGGCTGAACATGACGTTGTAATTGAGATCCTGGCTCATCGTCTCGTAGAGACTGCGCGCCTTTTCATAGAGCGCGGCAGATGGGTCCTGCAGATAGTTCGAGCGGATGATCGTGGTGTTGCGGCCCGTATTGCCGCCGCCCAGCCAACCCTTTTCGAGGATCGCCACGTTCTTGATGCCGAAATTCTTGCCCAGGTGGTACGCCGTGGCCAGCCCGTGTCCGCCGGCCCCGATGATGATCACATCGTACTTCTTTTGTGGCGCGGGCGCACGCCAGGCCCGCTCCCATCCGGTGTGATACCGGGCAGCTTCGCGCGCGATGGCAAAGGCGGAATATCGTTTCATGGGCGCACGTCCATAGGCAGGAATCAAACCGGATCGGTGTGGGGTACGGTATCGCCTTGCGCGCGACAAAACAGGCCAACTTGCGCGGCGTTTCTTCGCAGTTTTGCGACACTTCTTGGCGGGCGTGGCGCGGTGCGGCGCCCTAGCCCCTTTTGCACGGCAGGCGCAGGGGTTACATGCGATACACTGAAGGGAGGGCGCTTGCGTGTTGATGTTCTGGATCGTCGCTGTCGGACTGGCCGTGTTTGTCACCGCAACGCTGGCTTTGGCCATCCTGCGCCGTGCACCGGATGCACGGCCGCCTGCGGCATACGACCTTGATGTCTACCGCGACCAGCTGCGCGAGGTCGAACGGGACGTGGCCCGCAACGTGCTGTCGGAGGCGGATGCAAACCGCGTCCGCACCGAGGTGTCGCGCCGCATCCTTGCAGCCGATGCGGCGATACAGACGACCGGGCACACGACCGGACGGCGCGGCGGTGTCGTGGTCGCAGCACTCCTTGTCGCTGTTTTCGTCGGCGGCAGCTTTGGCGTTTACCTGCAAATCGGCGCGCCCGGATATGGCGATCTGGCCCTGGCCGACCGGATGGAGATGGCAGAGATCCTGCGCGCCGAACGGCCCAGCCAGGCCGAGGCCGAAGCCACGCTGGAGCGCACGCAGCCCCCAACAGATGTGCCCCCCGACGATGTCGCGCTGGTCCAACAACTGCGCGAGGCGGTCGCGCAACGGCCCGACGATCTGCAGGGCCACACGTTGCTTGCGCATTTCGAGGGCCGTCTGGGCAATTTCGATGCCGCACATGTGGCCAAGGCCCGCGTGATTGACCTGAAGGGCGAGGCCGCGACACCGCGCGACTTGTCCGAATATGCCGACTTACTGGTTCTGGCCGCGGGCGGATACGTGTCGCCCGAGGCGGAGCGCGTGCTGGAACAGGTCCTCTCGCTGGATCCGACGGACGGGACGGCGCGCTATTACTTCGGGCTGATGATGGTGCAGACCGGTCGGCCCGATACGGCCCTACAGGTCTGGGATAAGCTGCTGCGCGAGGGGCCTGCAGATGCCCCCTGGATCGACGCCATCACGGCACAGATTGAAACCACCGCGATGCGGGCCGGCGTGAACTACGCCCTGCCCGCCATCGGCACAGGGCGCGGACCGAACCAAGAGCAGATCGACGCCGCCCAAGACCTCAGCCCCGCGGAACGGATGGAGATGATCCAGGGCATGGTCGCGGGCCTGGGCGAACGATTGGCCACCGAAGGCGGACCGGTCGAGGACTGGGCACAGCTCATTTCGGCCCTGGGCGTGCTGGGCCGCATGGACGAGGCGCGCGCCATCTTGATAAATGCGCGCGAGGCGTTTGGCGAGGATCCGACCGCCGTTGATATGCTTGCCCGCGTGGCGGACCGGGTCGGTTTGGAATGATCTGCCAGGACCCCGAAGAGTTCGTGGCGGCCCTGCCCGCCACCGGCGCGCTCATGGGGCTCGACCTGGGCGAAAAGACCATCGGCGTGGCCCTGTCGGACATCATGCGCGGCGTGGCCACACCGGTCGAGACGGTGCGGCGCAAGAAATTCGGGCTGGATGCGGCACGGCTGCAGACGATCATCGCGGATCGGTCGATCAGCGGCATTGTCCTTGGCCTGCCGCGCAACATGGACGGCTCCGAAGGGCCGCGCTGCCAATCAACCCGCGCCTTTGCCCGCAACTTTGCCCAGCTCTGGGACGGCCCAATCACGTTTTGGGACGAAAGGCTCAGCACCGTGGCGGCGGAAAAGGCGCTGCTTGAGGCGGATACGACACGCAAACGTCGCGCCGAGGTGATCGACCACGTCGCCGCAAGCTATATCCTTCAGGGACTGCTGGACAGGCTGGCAGCAATGACGAGGCAGGCATGAGCAACACGCCCCCCCTTTGGCAGCGCAACGAGATCGAAAGCCCGTGCGTGAAGATCTGCGTGATCCACCCCGAGACGCGGTTGTGCACCGGCTGCGCCCGCTCGATCGAGGAGATCGGCGGCTGGAGCCGTATGACCCCCGAGGCGCGCCGCGCCGTGATGGACGAATTGCCCGCGCGCGACGCAGCGCCCAAGGTGCGACGGGGCGGACGGGCCGCGCGCCTGGCCCGCTAGGCGGAATGCCACACGCATTCCGGCAGGTTTTCGACGCGAAAACCGGGACGGATGGCACCGGAAACCGCGTCGGTTTCCAGCCGTTTTCCGTGTCGGAAAACGGTCAGGCCAGCCAGGCTGTGGCCGTGTCGAACTCTGGGCGAAGGAACGCAATCATGCGTGCCGGTCCCACCGGCCCGTCCCACGGCGCCGTCCCATGCAGCGCAAAGCGGTGCAATAGAAACGCACCGCCCGGTGCGACGCGCAGCGACACCGGCGCACAGCGCGCAAAGACGACGCGGCGCGCGGCCTGATAGGCCTCTGTCACATCGACACTGGCCGGTGGCGCGTCACCTATCGCCGCTCGCAGCGCGCCTTGCATGATCGTGTGACTGCCGGGCCAGACAACCGTCGGCGCATGCTTTGACCGGTTGAGCGGCAGGCCGAGGATGTAGGCATGAAATTCCTGAGCATAGCGGCGACGGTGCCGCCCCACCGGCAGCAGACCATCCACATGCGCGGCATGCCGGAGACGGCGATACCGGTGCGCACTTTGCGCCTCATCCACGTCCCGCCCCGGGTAGCCCGGATAGATAATCGACACCTGCGCGCTGTGCATGGTCATCGGGGGCACATGCGCCTGCCAGTCGCCCACCAGCGACACACCGTCGACAGAGCCGTCAGGCGCGTTGGGCAGCGCATCTACACCGACAAACCACGTCTCGCCATGTCGCAGGTTGCGCGCGCGCATCGCGGGACACGCGCTGACACGGATGGCAGCCCGCCGCGCCGCCGCGGCCCATAGCTGCCCCGCAGCCGTTGGCGCAAAGACGGCGTAGCCGTCCTCGCTCAGCCCCACAGCGCCCGCCGCAGCATGTTCAGCGCCACGAGGATCAGAAACACCGCAAAGACACGCTTGAGCGGTTTGGGGTCCATCGCATGGGCCAGCCGCACGCCCCAGGGCGTTGTGACCAGCGTCATCGCGATGATCACGGCGAAGGCGGCCAAGTTCACGGCGCCCAATGTCAGGGGCGGCACCGGCCCGTCAATCGGCGTCAGCAGAAAGCCGATGACCGCAGGCACCGCTATCACAACACCAAACCCCGCCGCCGTGGCCACCGCCCGGTGGATCGGCACCGCAAACAGGCTCATGAGCGGCACGCCAAAGCTGCCCCCGCCGATGCCCATCAGCACCGACAAAAATCCCATGAGCGGCGACAGGATCGCCCGTTTGACGCCGGTGGGCATGGCCGGCCCCAGCCGCCAGCCCGCTTGCCCGAACCCCATATAGAGGCCAACCAGCAGCGCCAGCACACCAAAGATCGCCTGCAGCGTCGTCGACCGCAGACCCGCCACCACGAGCATGCCCAGCACCGCACCCACGACAATGCCGGGGGCCCAGCTGCGCAGGATGTCCCAGTCCACCGCACCTTTCTTGTTGTGGCTCAGCACCGAGCGGACGGAAGTCACGATGATCGTCGCCAGCGACGTGGCAAGGCACATCTGCATGAGGTCCGGCCCGTCATAGCCAAGCGTCTGAAACGCATAGAAAAACGCTGGCACCAGCACGATACCGCCGCCCACCCCCAGCAACCCGGCAAGCACCCCGGCAAACGCACCGATCACCGCCAGCAGGGCCAGCATCTGCAACACCAGGGACAGGTCGGGCATCACCCTACTCCGCGCAATTCGAACCGCGCGGTGCTACACCGCTTTGGCCGAAGGGGCCAGAGGGATCACCTCGGCCAGCGCCGCCTCGACCAGTTCCGGCCCCGCCTCCGGCGCTGTGGCGCCCTCACTCAGCACCCGCCGCCAGGCGCGCGCGCCGGGGCGGCCTGCAAAAAGGCCCAGCATGTGCCGCGTCACTTGATGCAGGCGGCCACCTGCCGACAGGTGCGCCTCGATATAGGGCAGCATGGCGAAGACGGCATCTTCGGCACATGTGTCGGGTCGCGTGTCGCCAAAGATGCGCCGGTCGGCGGCGCACAGGATATCGGCAGGCTGGTGGTAGGCCGCGCGTCCGATCATCACGCCATCGAGGCCACGCTCCAGCATCTGGGTCGCGTGATCCAGCGTCGCGATCCCGCCGTTGATCGAGATATGCAGATTGGGGAACAGCCCCTTCATCCGCATGACCAGATCATAGTCAAGCGGCGGGATATCCCGGTTTTCCTTGGGGCTGAGCCCGTGCAACCAAGCCTTGCGCGCATGGATAGTCACCCGCTCGCACCCTGCCGCCACGATCCGCGCCAGAAACTCGGGCAGCACCTGCTCGGGGTCCTGTTCGTCCACACCGATGCGGCATTTCACGGTGACGTCGACGTCGACCGCATCGCGCATTGCCGCCACGCACTCCGCCACACGCGCCGCATCGCGCATCAGCACGGCCCCGAACGTGCCCGATTGCACCCGGTCCGACGGACAGCCGCAGTTCAGGTTGATCTCATCATAGCCCGCCACGGCCCCCAGCCGCGCCGCCGCGGCCAGCTCGGCCGGATCCGACCCACCCAGCTGCAGCGCCACGGGATGCTCCGCCGGATCATGGTCCAGCAAATGCAACGCCCCGCCCCGCACCAGCGCAGGCGCAGTCACCATTTCGGTATACAGCAACGCATGCCGACTGAGCTGCCTGTGCAGGTATCGGCAGTGCCGATCGGTCCAATCCATCATAGGGGCACAGGATAATCTAGCGTGTTGATTTATTTGCATTTTTTGTGTATCTTCAAACTGTTGGCGGCGGATGCTGCTACGCTGGAATACGCCCCAATATCCCCGAATTTGCCCCTCTACGACGACTCATTGCACACACAGCGCACACGAAAATGGCCTCCATCACCAAGCTCCCCTCCGGTGCCTACCGGGTCCAGATCAGACGAAAGGGCCGCTACGCGAGCGAGACGTTCCTCCGCCGCGACGACGCCCATCGTTGGGCCAGCCAGGCTGAGACCCGGGTGGATCAGGGGTTGGCGCCTAAAAACACGTCCGTTTCCCGCCTCCAGACCTTTGGCGACCTCATCGACCTTCATATAACCGATATGTGCGAGGTAGGGAAACCGCCGCGTCGCAGCAAGGCCGCCACGCTCACGACGCTCAAGCGCGATCTTGGGAAGGAACGGATCGGTCACCTCGATCGGCTGAAGCTGATCGACTACGGGAAGATGCGTGCCGAGCAAGGCGCAGGTCCGGTGACACTCGGGATCGATATCGGCGTGATCAAGATGATCATCACCCATGCGGCAGCCGTGCACAGGCTAGACATATCTCTGGAACCGATTGATCTGGCGCGCGTCGCGCTCAAGCGGCTCGGTCTGATCGGCAAGGGCACGGAACGGGATCGTCGCCCCACTACGGACGAGCTGAACCGCCTCTTCCGTTGCTTCGATGACAACGAACGCCTGACCCTGCCGATGACGCGGATCGTGAAGTTCGCGGTGGCCACGGCCATGCGGCTCGACGAAATCTGCCGCGTCGAATGGAACGATCTCGATGTCGACCGCCGGATGCTCATGATCCGCGACAGGAAGGACCCGCGCAACAAGACCGGGAACGACCAGCGGATCCCCCTTTTCGCCGCCACGGGGTTCGATGCCTGGGCGTTGGTCACCGAACAGGCCAAGGAACTCGGGCAAGCTAGAGGCCGGATATTTCCCTACAACTCGAGATCGGTCGGAACCGCCTTCCGGCGCGCGTGCGTCGAGGTCAGCGTGAAGGACCTGCATTTCCACGATTTGCGCCATGAGGGCACAAGCCGCCTTTTCGAGGCCGGCTTCGCGATCGAACAGGTCTCGCTGGTCACCGGCCACAAGGATTGGAAGATGCTGCGCCGCTACACCCATATCCGCCCGGAAACGCTGCACCGGCTTGCCGCGTCGCGCGCCCCTTCCCCGCTCGAGACCCGCGCAGCCGAGTGATCCGAGAGGTAGAGGGGTGCCGTCCCGGCCCGTGACGGGTTTGGAGGTCGAGAGAGAGGCTTTCGGCCGCCCGTCGCGGAGGTTTTCCAATGAACACCGAAATCATCGACGCCGGGCGTGACATCAGCGGCGGCTACAAGGTGGATGTATCACGCGGCACGAATGTGGACCGCGTTTCGTCGGAGTGGTTCTCGCGGCCGGATGACGAGCGGTATCTGTCGCTTGACGAACTGTTCGCCTCGGTCAAGGGCCGGGCGGAGCGGAGCCGGACGCGCACGGTCGAAAGCGCAGCGATCCGGGTCGAGGCGCATCGCGACAACCCGGAGAAGCTCGGGCTGGTCCTGCCGGGCGCGGACGAACCCATTGCGCCGACCCATTGGTCGTTCGGCCAGATCTCGAGCCTCGTCGGCGCGCCCGCGGCCTATTTGCGGCAACTTCCCGCACCACTAGCGGGCATTAACCTGCAATACGGCCTTACCAATCACCGGGCCGAGCAGATCAAAACACTGGAAACCGGAGATGGCCGCACGGAATTGCGCGCTGTGACCGGCCCCGACTATGGTCGCATCTACGACCATGAACTCGTCTCCGCCGTCCAACGCATCGCAGGCGATGTCGTTGGCGACACGCGCTGGAAGGTGCCTGGCGTGCTCGACTGCTCGACGAGCGTCTACAATCCCATGGTCGATATCACCAAGGACACGACCACGCTCTACGCCTCCGATCGCGACGTGTTCCTCTTCCTGGTCGACGACAGGAACCCGATCGAGGCCGGCACGCTGCAGGAAGGCTCGCCCCATCTCTTCTTCCGCGGCTTCTATTGCTGGAACTCCGAGGTCGGCGCGAAGACGCTTGGTATCGCGAGCTTCTATCTCCGTGCCGTCTGCCAGAACCGGAATCTCTGGCGCGTCGAGGACTTCCAGGAGATCACGATCCGGCATTCCAAATACGCCGCGGGCCGCTTCGCACACGAGGCGGAGCCTGCGCTTGCCAGTTTCGCAGACTCCTCGCCGCAGCCCTTCATCCAGGGCATTCGCTCCGCGCGCGAACGGATCGTCGCGCACAGCGACGAGGATCGCACCGACTTCTTGCGCAAGCGCGGCTTCTGGAAAGCCGAGTCTGCGAAGATCGTCAAGACCGTCCTCGCCGCGGAGGGTCGCCCGCCCGAGAGCGTCTTCGATTTCGTGCAGGGCATCACCGCCGTCGCGCGGTCCAAGCCGCAGCAGGATGCGCGGCTCACCATAGAAACGCGCGCCAAGAAGCTGCGGGAGGCCGCCGCCTAGACGCACCGTTCCGCTTCGCTACCAACCATCCGTCCACGGTCCATCGCTTCCGGAGAGGAAGAGGTGGGCCGTGGCTTTCGTGACGGGTCTGGAGGTCAGAGAGAGTCTCATGGCCGCCCGTCGCGGAGAAATCCAATGACCAAGTCCAAGAAGATCACCCTCAGCGCCTCGCGCGACATCCCCTTCAACAAGCTGGTTCTGAGCGACTCCAATGTTCGGAAGATCAAGGCCGGCGTCTCGATCGAAGAGCTGGCCAAGGACATCGCCCAGCGCACGCTCCTGTCGTCGATCACGGTGCGCCCCGTCCTCGACGATGAGGGCGCGGAAACCGGCATGTTCGAAATCCCGGCCGGCGGTCGGCGCTACCGCGCGCTCGAATGGCTCGTGAAGCAGCGCCGTCTGAACAAGACCGCGCCCGTGCCCTGCATCGTGCGCACCGAAGGTCTCGCGGAAGAGGACAGTCTCGCCGAGAACATCCAGCGGGCTCCCTTGCATCCGCTCGACCAGTTTCGCGCCTTCCGGGCCATGCCCGAGAAGGGCAAGTCCGAAGAGGAGATCGCCGCGGCCTTCTTCGTCTCGGTCAATGTCGTCAAGCAGCGCCTCAAGCTGGCCGCCGTCTCGGCGACACTGCTGGGCGCCTATGCCGAGGAAGAGATGACCCTCGACCAGCTCATGGCCTTCACCGTCAATCCCGACCATCAGCGCCAGGAACAGGTCTGGGAGGCGCTCAGACAGCACTATTTGAAGCAGCCCTATGAAATCCGCCGCATGCTGACCGAAGGCGCCGTACGGGCCTCCGACCGGCGGGCGCAATTCGTGGGTCTCGACAACTATGTCGAGGCGGGCGGTGAGGTGCTGCGCGATCTCTTCCAGACCGACGATAGCGGCTGGTTGCAAGACGCGGCGCTGCTCGAGACCATGGTTACCGAGAAGCTGAACGAGGACGCCGAGGCCATCCGCGCCGAAGGCTGGCATTGGATCGAGGTCGGCACCGACTTCCCCTATGGCCACACCTACGACCTGCGGCGCATTCGTGGCGAGGCCGAGCCGATGAGCGAGGAAGAAGACAAGACCTACGAAGCGCTCAAGGCCGAATACGACAAGCTGGAAGACGACTACGCCCAGGCGGACGAACTCCCCGAGGAGGTCGACGAGCGGCTTGGCGAGATCGAGACGGCGATGGAAGCGCTCCAGAACCGTCCGATCCGGTTCGAGGCGGAGGACTACGCCATCGCCGGCGCCTTCGTCAGCATCGACAGCGCTGGCGATCTGCGCGTCGAGCGTGGCTATGTGCGGCCCGAGGGCGAACCGGCGGTCGAAGCTGAAGACGGTCCCGACGGCGAGCACGTCGATCCAGACGACGACGATGTAGTCGGTGACGCATCCGATCCGGTTACGGATCAGGATGAGGACGACGATGACGACGGCACCAAGCCGCTATCGGACCGCCTCGTCTGCGAACTGACCGTGCATCGCACGATGGCGCTGCGCGATGCGCTCGTGAACGATCCGCAGTTGGCGCTACTCGCAAACCTGCACGCGATGGTCCTGCAACTCTTCTACCGCTACGGCCAGCACAGCTGCGTCGAGATCACGCCGCGTTCCACGCAGTTTGGCTCACAAGTCCCGAACCTTGGCGAGGCACCATACGTCCAGTCGATCGATCTTGGGATCGAGACCTGGGCGGGCAATCTCCCGAAACAACCGGAAGACCTGTGGGATGCGCTGACCGAATGGGACAGTGACAGCCGCGACACGCTCTTCGCTCATTGCGTGGCGATGACTGTCAACGCCGTACAGGAGCCGCACTATCGCAAGCCACGCCAGATCTCCCATGCCGATGTTCTGGCTTCGACGCTCGGGCTCGACATGGTGAAGGCGGGCTGGACGCCGACGGCGGACAGCTATCTTGGGCGCGTGACCAAGGCGCAGATTCTCGCCGCGGTGCGCGACGCGAAGGGCGACAAGGACGCCGACCGCATCGCCGGGTTCAAGAAGCCCGACATGGTCGAAGCCGCGGAGGAGTTGCTTGCGGGCACGGGCTGGCTCCCGCAACCGCTGCGCACAGCTCCGCTTGCAGAAGAGCCTGACGAGCCGGAATTCGAAATCGTCGATGACGGCGAAGAGGCCGCACTTCAGGCCGCCGAGTGATCGCATAAAGGCAGGCTTCCGGCGGCGCGCGGTCGATGGTTCGACGCAACCGATTGGGTGATAATCCAACTGTCGCCGCCGCCTTCGCCCACTTTCGAGCAGTTGGCGACCACCAACCGAGGGAGACACTCCCCCTAACTCCCTCGACCAGGGGCCTGTCGGACGCGGCAGGCCCCCTTTTCTGCGCATCATTCAGGAGACGAACATGGACAGCCCTGCCGCAGACCTTTCACAAAAGCTCAGCCGCGAGGCCGAGGCAGTATGCCGTCAATACCTCTTCAACGGAAGAAAACACGGCCAGTATTGGATCGTCGGCGATGTCGACAACACACCCGGCCGCAGCCTCTATGTCCGGCTCACCGGACCGACCCGCGGCAAGGGCGCGGCGGGCAAATGGACCGATGCTGCCACGGGCGAGCATGGCGATCTGCTCGATCTCATCGCGGCCAATCTCAATCTCTCGACGCTGCGCGACACGCTTGACGAGGCGCGGCGGTTTCTCAGCCTACCGCGTGCCGAGCCACCCGCGACACAGCGGCAAGAACCGGCTCCGCAGGGATCACCCGAAGCGGCCCGACGCCTATGGGCGATGGGCCAGCCGATCAGCGGCACACTGGCGGAGCGCTATCTGTCCACACGTGGATTAACCCAACTTCGAAGCGTGAGCGCGCTTCGGTTCCATCCGAATTGCTTCTACTGGCGAGAAAGTGCAGGGGCGGATGGTCCACCCAAAGCCTGGCCCGCCTTGCTCGCCAAGATCACCAACACTGCCGGAACGCTGACCGGCGTGCATCGGACGTGGCTCGATCCGCAGACGGCTGAAAAGGCTCCGCTTGATCCCAACCGCAAGGCGATGGGTAATCTGCTCGGCTACGCGGTCAGGATAGGATTACCGACCGACATTCTCGCCGTCGGCGAAGGTTTGAAGACGATGCTCTCGCTGAGGTTGGCACTTGCCGGTCTGCCGATTGCCGCAGCGCTATCTGGCAATCATCTCGCAGCGTTCGATCCGCCGACCGATCTCTGTCGGCTCTATGTCGCCATCGACAATGACGAGGCTGGACAGACGGCCTTTGACGCACTGATGTACCGCTTCGCGGATAGCGAGCTTAACCTTCTACCCCTCCGACCGATGCTGGACGATTTCAACGGCGATCTTCGTCAACGTGGCGTCGAGGAGATGCGCAACCATTTGCGTCTCCAGCTCTTGCCGGTCGATATTCCGACCTTACTCGGAGTCGAGACCGACTGAAGCAGAGAACCGGTCTCGTCAGCTGTACAGGCGGAATGAACCTCACGCCACGGAGCCGTGCCTGACGGCCTTCCCGAGAGGAGCGAGCCGGAGCGGAACCCGCCCGGTCCGGCAATGGCTGCGGCGACACCGTTTTCCGCCGCCGAGGACGAGCCTCGGCTTTGCATCGCGATCCAAAACGGCGTCGCCTCCGCCATCCTACGCTGACGCTTCGGTCCCTCTGAGGAGGGATGCAGACCCGGTCGCGTCCCGCTTTCCGTCGCCCATGAAGGCCGCGCGAGGTGCGGTCACCGACAAGGGGGCCATTTCACCCATGACCCAACACGAACCCGACACAAGCTCCGCCACAGCCCTCGTCCTCGATGAATTGAAGCTCGACGACAACGAACAGGCGCAGCGACGCTCGCAGCGCAGCCAGGACGGTTCGGAAGTCCGCTCGGTCGAACTGGAACGCCTAATCGCAGAAGGACTGACGCTCACCGAACAGCGCAGTGCCTATGAGGGTATGCGTGATCTCGCCGCAAAGCAATTCGAGGCGCATCGCCGCCTGCTGGGCCGACAATCGCAAATGCCAACAGATCGTCTTCAAACCGGACTGGACCCGTCACGGCTAGGCCGCACCGTTCAAGCGGAACGATCTCCTCCTGGAGACGCTGCCAATCGGTCTGATCGTCTTCCCCGGCTCCGGCATCAGCGACAATCTCGCCGACAAGGCCAGGGTGCTCGGCATCCCGCTCTATGATTTCCGCAGCGCGAAAGGCGGGTCGTCATGACCCGTGATGCGCATATCGCATCGCGTTGCGCTCAGCGGGAGTATTCCGTTCACACCGTTGATATGCTATGCCTCAGCAGCGCCATGGCGGTGGAGGAGGCGCAGCCCATGAGAGGAGACCGCCCATGTTCGTATCCGCATTTCTAAGCATCATTGGCCTCGGCTTTCTTGTCTGGGTGCTGTTCGCATTGGCCGTGTACGCGCTGCCCGCCTTCGTCGGGGTGAGCGTCGGCATGTATGTCTATGACACCGAAGCGGGCGTGCTCGCGGCACTGGTGGCCGGGATGTTCGCTGCCGTCTTCACCTATCTCATTGGCCAGGTCGTCTTCGCCAGAGTTCAGTCCATCCCCATTCGTCTGGCCATCGGCGCGCTCTTTGCCGCTCCGGCGAGTGTCGCTGGGTTTTCAGCAATCAAGGGGCTGTCGGAGATTGGCGGCGCATCCGAAGGCTGGACGCTCGCCTTCGCGATTATCGGCGCGGGCGTCACCGCCGGAACAGCCTGGGTGCAGATCGCAATTCTCGCGGGTCCCATCGGCGAGGACGAAGTGCAGCGCAACGACGCCATGCAGGCGAGCCCGTTCGCAAATGACCTCTAAGCGGACAAAGCCAGCCTAGGTCATGGCCTATCCGACGTCGGCTTTCTAGTTGTTCGTGTGCCTTTTATCGTGCTCAGGTGTAAGGCGGATAACGGCGCTCTCTTCCGACGAGGACCAGAACCACAACGCCAAACAACAAGGTCGGAAACAGAGAAAATTCAAGCCAGCCGACGCCCTTGGCAAACCATCCACCTATCATCGGCAAGATAAATGCGATGCCATAGCCGATCAGCGTCATTCCGGCAGTTAACCGTGTAACCGCTCTTCCTTTCGCAATGGCAGCTGGCAGCGACACCAACAGAATGAGTTCCACCGAGGCAGCAAACCCGGTGAGCAATGCACCCAGCCACGAGACCCAGCCCGAGAGAAAAGTAAACCCGGCAAGCCCGACCACGGCCATCCCAGCAGAAGCTGCAATGGGACCCCGTTTGCCAATCCATCCAGGCGCCGCCAATACGACGAAGGAAGCCATCAATGGCGTTGCGTTAAAGAGCAACAGCAACCACGCGAGCGCCGCACTTTCGCCTCGCGCTTCCAGTATTAAACCCACATAGGAATTGATGACGTAGAACAGGACAACCGACCCGGCCAAAAGCAATCCATATTGCCAAACTCGCGCGTCATTCCAGCTGGGCAATGTTTTGGCTGGGGTCATATTATGCGCGGCCGTTTCCGATTTGTCGGAAGAAACGTGGGGGGTGCGCACGAAGGCAGCAGCAACCGCTATGACCAGAATGGGAATGGACCACAGGAGCAGGGCCACTCGCCAGTCGCCTCCTGCCAGCGGCAGCACCAAAGGCAAGGTCAACCCGGCACCAGACACTTCCCCAACCATCATCCCGTTCAGATATACGGCGTTTCCCAGGGCGATGTGGCCGGGCGTCCAAACCCTGGTTGCTGCAGGTAAAGCGGTTTGGAACACGGCGACGCCAAAACCCATTAAAACCGAAACCACAAACAGCATTAGGCTCGAAGGCGCGTAGCCACGTGCAGAGGACGCCGCTGCCATAAATAATACGCCAAAGACAATTGCAGCTTTCAAACCAAAGCGCTCGATAAGGAGTGCCGCTGGAATCGCGCCAAAGGCGACGGCGACCACAGGCAACATGGTCAAAGCTCCGATACCCGCAGCTTCCAGCCCATAGGAGTCAGCAATGCGGGTTGCCAATGGTGGGGCGGCCAAGACCGGTACACGAAGTGTCCAGCCAACCAGCCACAAGATGGCCAACATGACAATTGGGAATGATTGAGGGCGCTGTCCCAAACTTCAGTCCATCCACGGCTTTCTTAAAGTGTCAGTCGACTGAACATATAATCTCTAAAAATTCGCGGTAGTCGTGTTATCTAGATAGCTGTTACCTAATTTTGAGAAAATCAATGAACCGATTTGCCGAAATTGAAGCTTTTGTGTCGGTCGTCCAGACGGGCTCATTTTCAGCTGCCGCTGAACGAAAAGGTCTCGCGATTTCGGCAGTTAGCCGAAGGGTTGATGAAATGGAAACGCGCCTTGGCGTCAGGCTTACACGGCGCTCAACCCGCGGGGTTCGGACCACCGAAAAAGGCCGAGAATACTACGCTCACTGTCTGCGCATCTTATCTGATCTGGCTGAAGCAGACAACGCAGTTTCGAGCAATGACGGCCCGATCAAAGGCCTCATCCGCGTTGCATGCCCTCCCGCCTTCGGCTTACGCTACCTGGCGCCACTCGCTACCAAATTCGCGGCGTCACATCCCGAAAGCCAGTTTGACATTGAAATGAGTGATCGCCCCGTCGACCTGATCGAAGGTGGGTTCGATTTCGCAATACGCCTAGGTACGACGGACGATCCGACGCTGACGTCGGAACCCCTGTTTTCTGTGCACTATGTCGTCGCAGCCAGCCCGGCATTCTGGAATGAATACGGTCGCCCAACCAAACCGGAAGACCTGGCTAATTTTCCGGCGCTTGCTTATCGCGTCGGGCCCGATCCCGCACGATGGCGCTTTTCGCGCCCAAACGGACAAAAATTGGATGTGCGGCTAACACCGCGCATTGTCACCAACAACGGTACGGTCTTGGTCGATGCGGCCAAAGCAGGCCTAGGTGTGTGTCTGGAACCCAGTTTCGTTTGCTACGATGCCATACAGGAGGGGACATTGGAAACAGCTCTGGATGATCACCGCACATACGGACGAGACGCAGAACTGGTGCGCCCGGCAGCGCGCCCGCTATCACAGCGCGCTGAAGAATTCGCAGATACACTGCGAAGCGCTTTCGCGACTTCAGCACCTTGGAAAAACCATGGCTAGGCAATTTCTCGCGACAATCGTCAATTCGGACCTTCGAACCGAGCGCAGTTTTTGGAGCTTTGAGCTCAGAGCCGACCAATGCGATTGCAAGAGTCTTAGTGCACAGGTGCTGCTTCACAAAGAAGCCGTTGCGCGTGTTGAAACATGACGGCAGTGCGGGACGCATTTTCCCATTAACTGTCTCGCTTGATTGACCGCTTTGCGGTCCAGATCAAAAGTGTCCCTGCAAGCGCAAGGATTGCGATATAGAGAAACTCATATTCGAACCGTGAAACGTCCAAAAGACCGGCAGCGATTGCGATCTGTTCAAACACCATTCCAAAGAGCGGAAAAAAGGCGATTACCGCTGTTTATCTTTGCGCTCCTGAAACGCTGATCGCCCACAATGTCAGAAACAATGACGGCGTCCTAAGCAAAACGCCGACGAGGACACTCGATAGCAAAAGCGAACCGTCTAGCCGGCCAAGCGCTTCCCCGCCTTGAGCAACGGGAGCGACGAACTGCGCAGTTGCTGCTCGATGACAGCAGATTGATCTGACAGCGGCGGCCGTCGAGTGTGAGGTCGGATCGAAGAGTTTAGGACGATGCAGCCGTCGCCACATCAAGACCCACTTCCGTGAGATATCGCCAGAAAAATCCTTCGTTTGCGACTTCAAACAACACGGTAGACAGTCGGCGGTTTTCTGGTGCTGAAGATCGTGCGCCCGTTTGAAGTTCCACATATTGGAACAACAAGAGATCAGGCCAGTAACCCAAAAGCCTAGGTTCCTCGATGCTGATTTGAAAGTTTGGATTGGTGCCATGCCCATTCCAAACCTGTTCGATCAGATCGCTGCGCTTGAGGATGGCACCGGCAGGTTGAATGTTCTCGAATTCATCGTGCAGGACATCTGCGAAACTTGCGGCAAATGTGTCTTTGCCTTCCTCACCACGAAACCAGGCTCCGAGGAAGTCGTGCAGACGCACGACTTCCATATGTGCTACATTTAGGTGATCCAAATTCACTCGTCCGGCCCGCACCGCGATCAGTAGAATTCCACTATAGATCAAGCAGGCTCGACATCGAACTGAAACTCGAAGATTTCTCGTAGCAGCAATGCAGCAGCCTCGTTTTGCTACTGGCCAAGAGTGCCGTCTCAGGCCAGATCGTCTTTGCCTTCGATAACGTAGTGGAAGCTCTCCGAGCCCGCCGTCCGTGCATCAAGGTGGGGCTTGTATTCCGGGTCGTTCATGAAGTTCATTGCCGCTTCTTTCGAAGGCCATTCGAGAATAATCCGCAGGGCAGCTGGGGTGTCGCCACCTTCAACTTGCTCGTGGCTTGCGGTGCGAGCGAGATACTTTCCGCCGTGCTTGGCAACCAACTTGTTTGCGGTTGGCAGATAGTCGGGAATCCAGTCTTCGGTGTTCGGTGTCACTGCAAGAACAGAGTAATAGGCCATGGTTTGATCCTCATTTTGATACTGATTTGGAGATGTGTTGACCAGACATGTGACTTCATGTTCCCTAAATAAACAGGATGGAATGAGTTTCTGAATTTAGAAAACGTAAATAATGGACACTATCGCACTCCGCCTCTTCGTCTTGGCCGCCGAGAAGCTGAACATCAGTGCTGCCGGCCGCGTTCTTGGCATGGCACCTGCGGTGGCGACCGGAAAGCTGGCGAAACTCGAAAAGACGCTAGGTGCCGACTTGCTCCATCGCTCAACGCGCAAGGTCGCCCTCTCGACAGAAGGCGCAGAGTTTTTGCCATTTGCGCAGGAAATCATTGCCCAAGAGGACGCGGGTCGCGCGGCGCTTGGCCAGGGACAAAAACAGGTTACGGGAAAGCTGAGGTTTGCCGCGCCGAGTACATTCGCTCAAGCCTATATCGCGCCGATCTTGCCAGATTTCCAGAAGGCGCACCCTACCCTTTCGCTGGATCTTAGGTTCTCTGATGCTCAGTTTGATCTGATTGAAGGAAGCTTCGATCTGGCGCTGCGAAACATGGTTTTGCCCGACACAACGCTCAAAGGACGCAAGCTCGCAGACGACGTTCGGGTACTGTCCGCTGCACCGGCGTATTTGGAAAGGAACGGTAGTCCAAAGACGCCTTCCGACCTAAGAAATCATCGCCTGATTGCGTTCCGGGATCGGGTCCCACGTGAGCTGATTGCAAAGACCAAGGACGTGGGTTTGTACGACACCAGCGGAGAAAATTGCCTGCTGACTTTTGACGATGGACACAGCCACAGACTCGCAACACTAGCCGGGTCAGGCATATCTGCCAACTCGCTCTGGAACATTCACGACGATCTAAAGGCAGGTCGACTTGTTCGTGTTTTACCCGACTATGTTTTTGCAGAGGACACGTCGCTTTGGCTGATCTACCCGCAGTCCAACGTCCTGTCGCCAAAGGTACGGGCTTTTATGGATTTCCTCTTAGACCGCATCGGACGCCACCCACCCTGGGAATAGCTTGGCGACCAGAGATTTGTTTCCTCAACTTGAGCAGCTACCTGTACCAGATCACTTGGGTTGGAGCAGTGGTTTGCGTGAGGAATGGATTTTCGATCTGGCAGAACGAGAACCTGAAAGGCTGCTTGAAATGACCGATGAGGAGTTTCGAACAGCAATGGCGGAAGCTGGCTTCGACGCAGACGCATTGATCCAGCGATTTCACATATCCATTGCGGCGCTTCTTACAGACAAAAAGAACAAAGATGCGTAAAAAAGGTCTCTGCAAATTGTGTAGCTTTCATTTGAACGACTACAAAACAGATCAGCCAATGCGTCGTCCTATTGAGCGCGCTCGCGCCAGGCAGCGATTTGAAAACCGCTGCCTATGCAAGCATGGCTAGGCTTCCGAATGAAGCAGCCCACTGACCTCTCGGTCGTTCACCTCAACGTTGCGGGGGCGCAGAGCGGTGATCGCGACGGCGCAGAGTGTGAAGGCTGTGATGATGCCTGACGCGTTCACATAGAACAGTTCATGGTTGTGATCTGGCAAAACAACCAGCCGGTAGCTGAACGTCAAAGACGCAAAGAAGATGCTGGTAACAAGCGCCGTTTGGACGGTCTGCAGCATTGAGGGCCAGTTGCGCCATTTCAAGACGATGGCCAGGCCGATCCCCTGAGACATCGAGAGAACCAGACCGATGGGATACCACAGTTGGAGTGCCTCAGCTGTGACATCGTCCTCCGTGATGCCCATCCCAAAATAGAAAGCGTCTTTGAAGAAGCTCCCGTACCATAGGAACATCGTCGACATCAGAAGAAAGCTTCCGACCAGCGTTGGAAGTAAAGGGATGCCTCCGAGAGAGAAGCCGAAGACGCGTTGATAGACCTGCCGCATGATACGTGTCCTTTTTGCAGTTATGTGCGGCCTATGCCGCTCAGTTAATCCGCTCGCGAGAAAGCCTGTCGGCTGGCGTGCGATGTGCATGACCTAAGACGCGTGTTTTTCCGCGATTTGTGCCGAATGTAATCTTTTGTAAACTCGCCGAAGGTTCGAGTGAGCCCAAGGTCGCCGTCACTGCTTGTACGCTTGAGAGCTCGCCGCCTGTCAGTTGCAGAGAAACACCAGGAGTGTTCTCCCCATCGGGCTCAACCAAACGTCCCAATAAAATTGCGACCGCCAATGTAAGCATCTTCAGGGTGTCCATCGCCCGCCTCACTTTCAAAAACGCCCGGCGACGGGCCAAGGCGTGATGCCTTCTGTACATCCTGTGCGAGTTTCGGGGCGATTTCAGCTGTGCAAAGAACTGTAAAGTCTACGAACGGCAGGCCGACTAAGGCGGCTTTGATCCAGCGAAAGGGGGACGCTAAGCAAACTGGACGGCAACTTCAGATTGTGGGTGGCTGCTCACACGCACGGCTGCACCGTGCAGAGTCGCGATGCGTGCCACCAGAGGCAAGCCGAGACCATAGCCATCCTTGTTTTGCTTTCCACGGCCACGAAAGAACGGTTCAAAAACCTTCCCGCGATCACTTTCAGGGATGCCGGGACCCGCATCGCGAACGGCCAAGCTGGGGCCGTGTTCATCTTGACCAACGTCCACTGTAATCGGTGCGGCACCATGCAATCGCGCATTGTCTATGAGGTTGCGCAGGAGATGTTGGAGCATCCGGCGATCACCGTCGACCACAACACTGTTCCCATTCACCTCGCACTCGTCCACATGCTCGCATTCTTCCTTTGCAAGTTCAAGCAGGTCGACGCTTTCCCAGCCGTCGCGAGAGAAACCGGCGTCGTAACGTGCCATCGTGATCAGGTCGTCAATAAGGGCGTCGAGTTCTCGGATGTCACGCCGAAGCTCGTCGCGACGCTCTTCGGTGTTTTTTGTCTCCAGAAGTTCAACCCCCATGCGAATGCGTGCGAGGGGCGTTCGAAGCTCATGGGACGCGTTGGCCACAAAGAGCCTTTGCCGATTGACCAGATCTTCAATCGTCTCGGTGGACCGATTGAAGCTTTGCGCCAATTTCGCGATTTCATCATTTCCGTCGACCGTTAGACGGGCCGATAGGTTTTCTGGTCCGATTTGATCGACGTCTTTCTGCAACCGTTCCAGACGCAACGTGACCCGTCGGGTGATCGGGTAAATGAACCCGGCAATGACAATTGCCAACACCCCGAAAGTCAGGGTTACCGCCAACATCTCATTGGGCAGCGGGCCGCGGTTCAGTTCCAAGAGGAGTACGCGACCATCTGGCAACTGCGTCAGCCATTGCCGCTGACTATCCATCGTTTGCCATTCGCCAGGTCCAACTGTCGGCTCAACCCAAGGAACAGATTTATCCGTCTCGGCAATCAGCAACCCGGACGGTTCGTAGAGCGATGCATTGAAATCGAGACGTCCTGCGACATCCCTTAAGACTTCCTCTTGCACGGCCTGCGATGCTGTACCAGCTGGCAAGAGCATTTCCACCAACGTGGCTGAGCGTTGGAATAGACCCTCATTGAACTGATCATCGCCTAACGCGTTCCAGGCCAAGGCCGCCAAGACAGCAAACGCGGTCAATCCCAATAAGGAAACGACCAAGACCTGGAGAAAAAAGCTTCTGCCAATCAATGGTTTAATCCTGCGTTTTGGCAAAGAGATAGCCGGCACCGCGGACAGTCACCAAGCGCTTCGGGTTCTTAGGATCATCCTCGATGGCCGCGCGAATGCGCGACACATGCACATCGATCGACCGATCAAAGGCATCCGCGTCATGTCCCTGCAGTTCGTTCATTAGGTGGTCTCGCGTCATCACCCGACCTGCCCCTTTGGCCAAGGTCGTCAGGATTTGAAACTGGTAGTTCGTGATATCACGCCGCTCACCATCCAACCGGGCTTCCATCGCATCGCGATCAACCTCTAGCCGACCAAAGGTGAGAATTTCACTGGAGGTTTGAACAGTGTTGCGCCGCATGATCGCCTTAAGGCGCGCGAGCAGCTCTCGGGGTTCAAACGGCTTCGGGAGGTAGTCATCGGCACCAAGCTCAAGGCCGACAATTCGGTCGAGCGGGTCACCTTTCGCGGTCAGCATGATCACCGGCAGCGTGTGCTTTTCTGGTATCGCGCGAAACACCGCAAATCCGTCCATGTCCGGAAGCATCAGATCGAGGATAAGCGCCTTGAAGCTTCCTGATTTGATCTGGCGCAGCCCGTCAGCACCGGTCCCGGCAACCGTTACACTAAAGCTCGCCTCACTCAGGTAATCTTGCACCATCGACGCAAGTCGCGCGTCATCCTCAATCATCAACACCTTGTCAGCCATGTTGTCCTCGGGCCTAGTTCCTGTACTTGCTAGAGCTCCTGCTATTCTATCACATGTGGTTCACGTAAAGATTTGTGAAGCTAGGCGTCTCACATGATTATTGGTCTGCGCCTGGAATTGCCGTTCAACTTAACAATTCTTTACCGAGCAGCAAAACGGACGACATTTGACAGACTTAGCCCTCTCAGTGATCGAGCAGAATGACTCTGCGCCGCGATGACTGAAAGGCATCTTTATGAAGTTCCTCGCATCGGCCGCAATCGGCACGACCCTGCTCATCCCTACAGCGGGATTTGCTCAGAATTTTGGCGATGACGCCGACAGTGGACTGCGCTTTACCATCTCCGCCGGAGTGATCTCATCTCCGACATTTCTCGGCGACGATGAGCAGCAAATCAGCGTGTTTCCGAACATCACACTCAGCTACGGCAACAGGTTCACGGCCTCCCTTGATGGCGTCAGATACACTGTCTTCTCCCAAGGCGGCTTCAGCGCAGGTGTCGTTGGTGCCTATGACTTCGGTCGTGACGAAGACCCAGACGACAATCCGTTTGTCGTTGATAGCAGCGACAGCACAGACTTGGTGGGCTTAGGCGACATCGATGGCACCATCGAACTCGGCGGATTTGTTGAGTACGAGGCGCAACAGTTCTCCGCCCGTCTGGAACTGCGCCACGGCGTCGATGGCGGACATGACGGCCTCTATGGTGAAGCTGAGCTCAAGTACAATGGCTCCTTCGAAATCGGCCAAGCGCCCATCTTTTTCTCTGTCGGGCCGGTGATCACCTTTGGTGACGATGCCTATAACAGCACGTTCTTTGACGTGAGTGCGGCACAATCGGCGGCCTCTGGTCTCAGCCAATTCGACCCGGGCGGCGGCATTAACTCATACGGCCTGCATGCCAGCGCTGTCCTGCCGCTGAGCGAAAGCACCTCGCTCGTTGGCTTCGTGAACTATGACCAATTGGCGGGTGATATCGCCGACTCCTCCATCGTTCAGGAGCGCGGCTCGGAAAACCAAACCACTGTTGGGCTTTTGCTGAGCTACAGCTTCTGACCCAAGACAAAACTCCACCAGTTGGGCAGCACAGTTTCGTCGTCGCTGTCCCACTCAATTCGCAGCGGGGCTCTCACCATGGCGATGAGGCTTTCAAAACGGTTTTTGGCCATCGGTACATGTGCGATGATCGGTCTCGGCGTGATCGGCTACGATCTGTCGAGGCTGCAATCCGGCCTGGAAGCGCCATCCCAAGATGTCGTGATGCGCGTCTATGCGCAATCTGAGGACTTTACTCCACCGCCACCTATCTCGACCTACGAAAGTGCCGATGTAGCCGTCACTGAAGACGTCACTGTTCGAGTGTACATGCGTGAGAACCCATCAGCCTCTTCCAATCTGTTGTTGATCCACGGTGCAGGGGGTGGCGCCTGGGCCTGGGAAGAAGTTTTTGATCAGCTTCCCGGAAATCACAATCTGTACGCCTTAAGTTGGCGCGGACACTTTGACAGCTCACCTGTTCAAGACGCCAACAGCTCTGACTATGTGCAGGACCAGCTCGCGGTTCTGCGGTGGATTCAAGACCGAAACGCGTTGCCCGTGCATGCGGCCGGTCACAGTTATGGCGCTGCAACCTTGGTCCTCATGGCAGCGCAGGACGATGTTGATCTCGCGTCTGTTCAATTGTTGGCCCCGGTGGTGCCACTCGATTACTCGCTTCTTCAAACCGCCCTGGTCCCGCTCATTGCGCCTGCCTTCATTGGCACTGCGAACGAAGCCGAAGGCGTGTTCGGCGGGATGTTTCTCTCTGAGGCGCGTATGCAGCACTGGTACGAAACCTATGCCAGTCAACCATTCTCGGAAGAGAAGCCCGGGCTCATCGCCGGGGATGGTTTATCACCACGTTGGCAGACAACTCTTGAAGACGCCTACCGTCGCCTTGGTGAGGAAAACGTACCAACGACAATCGTGATTGCCCGGTACGACAATGTGGTTGTTCCTGCTCGGCAGAGAGCCGCTGCGAGCCTTGCAAGTGCACGCGTCGAAGAGCTGGAAACAGGCCATTATGTCCAGCTCGGCAACTTGTCTCAGGACATCGTCAACATTCTTTGGTTCGAGCTTCAACCTGCACAAAGACAGATCGCGCTCGACTCCTAGCGAAAAAGCCGCTGCACGCAGCGACACACTCCAACCAAACCCCAGAGCCACAGAAGAGGTCAGCATGCCCCAGAGCGCAACACAACCATCAGAACCACAGTTCAGCACCCGAGCGCTGTACTATGCATCATTTGTACCACTCATCCTGCTTGTACTCGTCTTCGGCGCACATGCGGTGATGGGCGTTACCGGCCATCAGGACTTTCATTCGATCATCGGTGTTTTGGGCTTTGGGACCCTTTTGACATCCGCGATCGTTTTTCTCGCGGGGATCCATGATGGCGTTGTCGCCACTCTTCTCCCGACAAAGGGGAAACTCTTTCCTGCACTGCCCTGGTGGGTTGTGTTCCTGTATGCCGGGCTTTGGCCGATTACACCGCGCGCCCTCATCTGGTTCGGCGGCCGACCGTTTGAATGGGTCGAAGTCCTCATCTTCGCGGCTTTGGCTGCACTCGCCTATTGGGCGCATACGGCCCGCCCCAAATTGACTGGCGCACTCTAGTCCGAACTCAAAATCAGAGGGGGATCCAATATCTGGGTCCCCCGAACGCGCACCACCAATCGACTTTGCAATTCTTTACCAAGCCGAAAAAAGCGCGAAATCCAGCACCCCCATCTTCATTCTGTCACCGATACTTTGAACCGCTGGAAGGACTGACAATGGCAATGGAATTGAACACCTCATTCTGTCGCTGCCCGTAAGCAGTCTTTGAGCATGTAACCCCCCCCTCCTGAGCGCCACTCACGGGACGACCCCTCCCCTCAAAGCTCAGGACCAGCACGATCCAGGCTTACTCCCATGATCCAGCAAAGCCCCGCAACCTTTGATCAGCTAAATGCCAGGGTCATCGAACCGCTGCTGTTCGTTGACGACCCGAAAGCGCATCGAGCCACTTGGGTCGCTGCGGCACTTGTCGTAGCTATGCTTGGTTGGATGGGAAGTGGATGGGTTTTTCCCGACCAACCATCCACTGTCACCGCTGAAGCCGACAGAGATGTTCCGGCCCAGTTTGTGGTGGTCGAAGCTTCTACTGCTGAGAGCATTGAGCTCTTTTTTTGCAGCCGTAGGCGACAGTCGACCAAATCAGGAAGTCTGGATCGTGCCTCGGGTGTCAGGCATCGTGACCGAAACTTCAGCCACCTCTGGCGACGTTGTGACCGAAGGCGACATTCTGAGCCGTCTCGACGACGTGGCTCAAATGGCAGCCCTCGAGGATGCTACTGCGCAGCTCGAAACAGCGTCCCGGGAGCTAGAAGTTTCGCAGGCGCTGCGCGCACGCGGCGTCGCGACTGAGGACCGAGTATCTGAGGCCCGCGCAGCCGTTCAGGCCGCAGAAGCTCGCCTTGCCGATGCACGAAACGAACTCTCAGAAACGGAAATCACTGCTCCGTTTTCGGGTCGTGTAGAAGCCGTCGACCTTGTCGATGGTGCATTTGTGCAAGCTGGCGCGGAGATCATCCAGCTCGTGGATATGTCCCAAATCATCGTGCATTTTCGTGTGCCGCATCATGCCATTTCGCAGCTTGAAATCGGCGCCGAAGTGGAAGTGTTCTCCCCAACCCATGCGCCCCGCACTGGAAGACTGACATTCCTCGGACAACGGGCAGATGAAACGACCCGGACATTCGCCGCAGAAGTGACTGTAGAAAATGCAGAGGATCCTTTGCCGGCTGGCATCAGCCTGCAACTGCGCATCCCTACTGGTACAACCACCGCCCACTTCGTCTCTCCGGCCGTCCTGTCGATGGACGCGGCAGGCACGCTTGGACTGCGCACGGTTGGGTCGGGTGACATTGCTGAATTCCAGCCCGTGACCATCGTTGACGCACAATCAGACGGCGTATGGGTGACGGGATTGCAGGATCAGGCAACCATCATCACGGTTGGACAGGGTTTTGTCACGGACGGCCAGCCCGTCACATACCAACAAGCCCAGGATGGCGCATCGCTGGCTGAAGGCTTGGCTGGCACCGATGAGGACCCAACATGACCCGCCTCATCGGCGCGGCGTTTTCCCGCGAACGGTTGATGGCCATGCTCCTCACCGTACTACTCGGCGTTGGCGTGCTGAGCTACGCTGCCATCCCGAAAGAGAGCTTTCCGGACATCCCAATTCCCACAATCTATGTCGTTGCGACGCTTGATGGCGTGTCTCCCCAAGACAGTGAACGCCTGCTTGTCGAGCCGCTTGAAACAGAACTCGCGGGTATCGCTGGTCTTACCGATATTTCTGCCCGCGCCGGTGAAGGCTACGGCAGTGTCACGCTTGAATTCGTACCAGGGTTCGATTCCGAACAAGCCTATCGCAACGTGTCAGAGGCCGTTGATCGCGCACAGCAAGACATGCCGCCAGGCATCGACGATCCGGTGATTGAAGAGATCAACACGGCCCTCTTTCCGATCATGACCATCCTTCTATCCGGAGATCTGCCCGAACGCGCACTCAATCAAGCTGCCGATGAGATCCAAGACGCGCTTGAAGCACAGTCGGGTGTCCTTGAAGCCGATATTATTGGAGCGCGGGATGAGGTTGTCGAAATCGTTCTCGACCCTGTCGCCTTGGAATCTTACCACATCACGTTTGACGAAGTGATCGTCCAGTTCAGCGCGAACAACCAGCTTGTCGCGGCGGGCGCGATTGAAGGCGAAGCGGGTCGGCTTGTCTTGAAAGTCCCCGGGCTCATTGAAAGTGCCGATGATGTCCTGGATCAGCCGGTCCTTGTTTCTGGCAGCACAGTTGTGCGGCTTGCAGACATCGCCAGTGTGAGAAACACCTTCGAAGACCCTACCGGCTTTGCACGGGTGGACGGGCAACCCGCCTTGGCCATCGAAGTCACGAAGCGCATCGGTGCCAACATCATATTCACGGCAAATGATGTGCGTGACGCGATCGAGCTTGCGCGAGAGACGCTGCCCGAGGGTCTTTCCATCACCTACTTCCTCGACGAAAGCGAAACCATCCGGACGATGTTGAGTGATCTCGAAGCGAATGTCATCGCGGCTGTGATCCTCGTCATGCTTGTCGTCGTGCTGGTCCTCGGTGGCCGTTCCGCGCTCCTTGTTAGGATTGCTATCCCAGGCGCATTCTTGGCGGGCGTAACTGCGATCTGGGCCATGGGCTTTACCATGAACAACGTGGTTATCTTTGCCCTGATCCTTGTGGTGGGCATGCTCGTGGATGGCGCCATTATCACCACAGAACTGGCAGACCGAAAGCTCTCGGAAGGGGCAGAGCCACGTGCCTCCTACCAGCATGCCGCGACCCGCATGGCATGGCCGATCATCGCCTCCACCGCTACCACGCTATGTGTCTTCGTTCCCCTGCTCTTCTGGGAGGGCCTCATTGGTGAGTTCATGAAGTTCTTGCCAATCACGGTCATGCTCACGCTTGGTGCGTCCGTCCTCATGGCCTTGGTGTTCATACCAATTGTCGGCGGTTTGATTGGAAAACAGCGCCCGCAAACCGCGCGATCAAAGAAGGCTCTCTATGCCGCTGAAACTGGGGATCCACGGACATTGTCAGGGTTCACCGGACGCTATGCACGGATATTGCACTGGGCCATTTTGCATCCGGCCGCCTCTCTGCTCACTGCCCTGGCGATGTTTCTCAGCAGCTTTTCCGTCTACGCGCAATACGGGGCCGGAATTGCATTCTTTCCTGCGGTCGATCCGGAAATCATTCAAGTTGATGTCTTGTCCCATGACGCACTCTCACTGCGTGAACGGGACGCTTTGCTGCTTGAAATTGAGGCACGGTTTCGCGGGCGCGATGAAGTCGAAACACTTTATGCGCGCGTGGCAAATGATCCTCAAAGTGCGCAGGACATCATTGGGACGGTGCAGCTGAACCTAATCGACTGGCAGTTTCGCCGGAGCGCGTTCGAGATTGCAGAAAACTTGCGTGCGGACGTCGCAGACATTGCCGGGATCAGGATTGACGTGCAAGCACAAGCTGATGGGCCAGTTCAAGGAAAGCCCATCCAGATTGAAGTCATCTCGCGCGATCCTGTTGCCCAGGATGAAGCGGTTGCGATTGTCGTTCGGGAAATGGAGTACATCGGTGGATTTGCCGACGTGACTGATAACCGGCCCTTCCCGGGTGTTGAGTGGGAGATTGACGTCGACCGCACGCGCGCAGCTGAATTTGGGGCCAATGTCGCACTTGTTGGGCAAGCCGTTCAGCTCCTGACACAAGGCATCACCGTGGCTGACTATCGGCCAGCAAGTACCGATACACCGGTTGATATCCGTGTCCGATTTCCCGCAACGAGCAGAACATTCGAGGATCTCCAGTCATTGCAGGTTCAAACCGCGCAAGGCCTGATCCCTATCGCCAATTTTACGACCATCCGCCCTGCCCCACGATCCGGAACGATCAACCGCCTCAACCGGTTTCGTGTGATGACCATTGCGGCAAACGTCCAACAGGATCGCTTGGTTGACGAACAGACGGCTCGTCTCGTCGCAGCACTGGAAAGACGCGACTTCCCAGAGGGTACATCGTGGCAAATTGCAGGAGAAGCTGAAGAGCAGCAGGAAGCTATGACCTTTTTGCTCGGTGCTTTCGCGGCTGCGATCTTTGGGATGTTTGCAATCCTTCTTCTCCAGTTCAACAGCTTCAAACAGGCTCTGGTGGTCATGTCAGCGATAGTGTTTTCCATCGCAGGCGTTCTCTTGGGTCTCGTGATCACCGGTCGACCATTTGGCGTGGTGATGGTCGGCATCGGTATCATCGCGCTTGCTGGGATTGTCGTGAACAACAACATCGTTTTCATCGACACATATAACGAGCTGCGTCGGGCCGGTATGTCAGTTCGCGAAGCAGCTCTAAGAACCGGCACGCAGAGGATGCGCCCTGTTCTTCTTACTTCCGTTACCACGGCCCTTGGTCTCATGCCAATGGTCCTAGGGATGAACATCAACTTTTTCACCAGATCAGTCACCTTTGGCGCGCCGTCCACCCAATGGTGGACCGAGCTTTCAAGCTCCATCGTGGGCAGGCTCGTCGTGGCAACAGCCCTAACGCTTTTGGTGACCCCTGCCATGCTGGTCTTGAGCGAACGTCGCCGCGAGCGCCGGACGCAAAATGGCGTTGCCATCACTAAGCCAACGTAGCGAACCAAGATGACAGGCCCCATCCAACTGCCCGAACAAAACCGCGCAATAGCCGAAGGTCAGAGCTTGGCACGGAGACGACCAGTTTCAACTATCTAGCGAACGAGATGCGGACAAAGCGGTGTCCCGATTTCTGCTACGGAAAGGCTGATCTCGGCGCCTCACAGCCCAAGTTTGATGGGGATACCCAGAAGTCCTACGTTGGGTCATCTTTCCATCTTCCTAAGACACCAGTGGTACTTACGCGAAAAGCGCCGAAGATACGTCAGGCGGCATATTGTCCATATCAAAAAGAAACTTCCATTCTCCGGTCGCGTTTCGACGCAAAGCCACCAGAACCCTACCGGTCAGGTTATCGTCTTCCGCCGAGGTGACACCGGAAGGCGGTTCAAAGTAGTAGACGCCTGACAGCAGAGCCATCGTTCCTTCAAGAAACGCAGTCTCCTCTTTGTATCGGATCGTTCCCTTGATGTTGGGCAAAACCTTCTCAAACCACAGCTTAATCTGGTCCACACCTTGCAACAAAGGGGCGACCGCGTTCGCATAGACGATTTCCGGATCATAGACCGCCACCAGCGCGTCGATATCCTTGGCATTCAAGGCAGCCAGCCATGCGTCGAGAGCGGCACGCACCCTATCAAGTTCAATAGTGTTCATCGTAACTCCTTTTCGTTGAACTCTTACGCGTTGGCCTTCATCCAGGCTTCAAACGCTTCATAAGCAGCGGGATACTTCGCTTGGAGGAAAGCGGGATCAACAGTTGGACCATCAAATGTCACCGCATCGCTGCCATTGCGCGCCGCAGTGAAGGCCGCCCAGATAACCTCGGGGGTTGGACGCCCAAGGGCTCCAAATCCATTCATCTCTTGCGGATTGATGGCCCAATGCACGAGCGTCTTGCCTAACTGATCCAAGATGACAACGCCGGGCTGGGCCATATCGTTTGGGTATTCCCCGGGGATGTCCTTGGGCGTGATCGCGATATCAAAGCGCTTTGCCAGGGTGTTTTCGACGTCGGACACGAGCTTGTAGTCCAAACCCCACTCTTCGCTCGCTTGGTCAACGCCCTCTTGCGATTGAGAAGTGATGCCAAAAAGCTCTCCGCCCAGTCCGCGCAGGTCCTTCAGGAATGTGCCGTTCAATTCGCGAAGCTGACCTTCGCAAAACGGGCACCATTTGCCGCGATAAAAGATGATTGCTGTGTATGGTCGAGATGCAGTTTCTGCATCGAACCAGTCGCTCATATTCGTTGTCATGTGCTTTGCTCCATGCTGTGATGGCAGCAACGTAGGCCTACGCCTTGATGTACAAAAGCGCACGTAGTATCCACTATATGTCGAAAATTTGTACATGAGATACATGCAAAACTGGGCTGAAATACGTACTGCTTTCCAAGTCGCGGAGCTTAAGACCATCAGCGCAGCGGCAGAGGCCCTTGGGCTTCATCGTGCGACGGTCGTCCGTCACCTAAACACTTTAGAACAAGAACTTGGCACCAAGATTTTCCACCGTCACAGCCGAGGGTGTGAACCGACAGAGGCAGGCCAGGATTTGCTGAATGTCGCGCGGGCGACGCAAGATCAATTCAACCAACTGGCCGCGCGGACGCGCAACGCATCCGGTGATCTAACCGGCGACTTTATCGTGACATCGCATGAACATGTCGCTGAGCTTTTGATGCCCACGCTGGTCCGATTTGGGTCAGAATTCCCAAACCTTCATGTCAAGTATGTCGCGAGTGCTGAGCTGTTGAAGCTCGAATATGGCGCGGCGCATATCGCGCTGCGAAGCGGGCCGAAACCGTCAGAACCGGACAATGTTGTGCTGCCGTTCACAGACTTAAGTTTCGGGCTTTATGCTCATCCAAAGTACCTTGAAGTGCACGGCAAACCGACCGGTCCACAGGACCTCAGCGGGCACAGATTTGTGCGTTGGGATACGCCTAGCAGAAGCATGCCGTTCTCGGTCTGGTTTGATGAGCACGTCCCTGAAAGCCAGGTAGTCTTTTCGTCGAGAGACCTCAGCGTTGTGGAAAAAGCGGTATCCGACGGTGTAGGCATCGGCCTTGTCGCCGAAGTGCCCTCTTCCGAGCGATACGGGTTACAATCCGTCTTTCCAACCCCTGCAAACTGGCAAATGCCGCTCTGGTTGGTCACGCATGTCGACCTACACCGTTCCCAAAAGGTCCAAGCATTTTTGGATACGCTAAAGCCGAGGGTCAAGGCGTCTGCGGGATAAACTGCGACACCTACGACAAGATGCTGCATCTCGGTCGGCAACAGCTCCAGTCGTTGATCGTCAGGCGGGTCCGGTTTCGGCGCTCTATCGTCGGTTCGCGACGTCACAACCTATCGCCGATAGAGGACCATGCCGGCATGATACAGGACCCCGTTGCGGAACTCACCGTCGGCGGTGAAGCCGGTGTCGTCCCAGTAATCGATATGATTGCCTGACACTTCGTAGCGTCCCTCATAGGCGCGTTCCCGATTGCCACGCGCCTCGACATAGCGGCCGTTCGGCAGGAGTTCGTGGCGAATATGGCCGTCCTCCGTAACCCACAGGCCGACATAGGGGTGATCGGCTATCACCGTCGTCTCTTCCGCCGAGATGGAGGCTCCGATCAGGCCTGCCGTCGCGAGCGTCGCAAGCAATGTCGTGGTCATTCTGGTTCCGATCATTGGGGTTTGCACCTTGGAGCAAGTGGCTTGGCTGCTAGGTTCGTTGTCTGCCCGTGTCATGCGGGCGACGCGGTGGGTCGGACGGTGATCTCGGTGGTGTCGACATCGTCGGGCGCTTCGATCACATGCCGCACCGCGCGGGCGATGTCGGCGGGCTGTAGCGCGATCGCCCGATAATCGTCGATCACCGCTTTCGTCTCCTCATGGGTGATCGTCGCCGCCAGATCGCTCTCAACGACCCCGGGATTGACGCAGGTAACGCGGATCTTCGCGCTTTCCTGTCGCAGCCCGTCCGAAATCGCGCGGACGGCGAATTTGGTGGCGCAATAGACCACCGCCGTCGGCACCACGTGCAAAGCACCGATCGATGCGATGTTGATGATCTGGCCGCTCTCCTCGCGCTCCATCTGCGGCAGCACGGCACCGATGCCCCACAACACGCCCTTGATGTTGACGTCGACCATACGCTCCCATTCGTCGTGCTTGCCCGCGGCGAGCGGCGAGAGCGGCATCACGCCCGCATTGTTTATGAGCACGTCGATCCGGCCCCAGAGATCGACCGCCTTTTCGGCAAATGCCGCCATCGCGGCGCGGTCGGTGACGTCGAGCATCATCGCTTCGGCCGTGCCGCCGCTGTCGTTGATGTGTTTCGCGACCCGGTCGATCCGATCGCGGCGCCGGGCGCCGAGAAGGAGCTTGGCGCCGCCCGTGCCGAGTTCTTGAGCGATGCCCTCGCCGATCCCGCTCGATGCCCCGGTGATGAGAATGACCTTTTCCATGTCGAACACCTCGTTTTCTGATTTCGACGGAGATGTGGCAGCTTTCTGGTGTCGCTGGTACTGGCTCTCTGCGATACAGAATGGTAAGCATAGCTTGACAATGAAGATTGATCTCAATCTGCTCCCCCTGTTTCTGGCCGTCGCCGAGGAGCATAATTTCCGCGCTGCCGCCGACCGGCTGGGCGTCACCCGTTCGGCCGTCAGTCAGGGAATGCAGCGGCTCGAGGACGCTTTCGGCGTCGCGCTGGCCACGCGCACGACCCGCGCGGTGCGCCTGACCGAGGCGGGCGAGCGGCTGCTTGAGGCGCTTACCCGGCCGCTCTGCGATGTCCGGGCAGCCCTCGAACAGGTTGCGGGAGATCATGCGCCTCGCGGCCACCTGCGGGTCGCCGTGACCTCGATCGCCGAGCGGTTCCTGTCCGGACCCTTGATCGCCTCCTTCGCCGAGGCTCATCCGCACGTGACCATCGACATCACCGTGACCGACGACGACTTCGACATCGTCGCCGCCGGGTTCGACGCCGGCGTGCGGCTCGGCGATGTCATCGAGCAGGACATGATCGCGGTGCCGGTCACCGGCGATCAGCGCGAGGTGGTCGTCGCCGCGCCGGACTATCTCGCCCGGCATGGCATGCCGTCGCATCCCCGCGACCTCATCCAGCATCGTTGCGTTGGCTGGCGGCCGGCGCCGGATGTCGCGCCCTATCGCTGGGATTTTGAGGAGAATGGCGTGCCATTCGACGTGGCAGTCGAACCGCAGATCACTACGAACGATCTGAGGTTCATGCTTCAAGCAGCCCTTGTGGGCGCAGGGATCACCTTCGCCACGGAAGAAACGTTCCGGCCTTACATCGAAACCGGCGAGTTGGTCCCGCTGCTGCAGGACTATCTGCCGCCGTTTCCGGGCTTCTTCCTCTACTTCCCCCAGCGCCGCAACATGGCCCCGAAGCTGAGGGCGCTCATCGACCATGTGAAGCGGGACGCCCGTTCGAACAGCGAAGGAACGCCGTCGACCCGCAGGCGTGGGTGACGGATGTTCCTCTGTCGCGCGACTGCGCGCCCGCCAGCGAAGGCACGAAGGCCGACAGGCAGGCGGTAATGGCAAGCGAAATGGTCTCCATGCGCGTGGTGAAATCTCTCCCTAGTTGGATGCTGCGTCGAAATATCCGGCGTCGCGCATGTCCCGGATCAGCCCGGCCTCACGCGGTGCCCACCCGGTCGCGGCGCGGGTCCAGTCGCTTGAGGCGGGATTGTCGAGGCCCGCGAATATCGCGAGCCAGCCGAAATGCGCCTCGGCCTGGTCCCTCGGGACGCTCTCGGCGGGAACGCCCAGAACGTTGCCGATCTCTTCGGCGATCTCGCGGAAGGCCATGCCGCTCTCACCGACAGCATGATATCGTGCGCCCGGCCGAGGCCGTTCGAGCGCCTCGCAGAACAGCCGGGCCGCATCGTCGCGGTGGACGGCGGGCCAGCGATTTCCCGTCGCCGATATAGCCGGAAACGCCGCGATCCCGTGCGAGAGCGATCAGCGCGGGAACAAAGGCGGTGTCGCCGGGACCGTGGACGCTCGGCGGAAGACGGACGACGCCCGTCTGAACGCCCCTCTCCGAATAGCTCAGGAACGCTTCCGAGGCGCTGCGCGGGATCAAGTCGATGGCGCCATCGTCCTCGGTGACGGCATCGTCCGCCCCGGTCACGACGGTGGCCGACGTGGCGATCAATGTCTTGTCCGTGCCTTCGAGTGCTGAGGCCAGCGCATCCAGCAAGCGGCCGTCGGCAGTGCAGTTCTCCACGTATTGGGAAAAGTCATGATTGAAAGCTGTATGGATCACTGCGTCTACCTGGCTCAAGGCGGAGGTGACGCTCTCGGGGTCGGCGATATTGCCACGATGCACCTTAAGCCCCGCGTCGCTTAGCGCGTTGGCGGAGCTCTCGCTGCGCGCCAGCCCAACCACGTCATGGCCTCGGCGGGTAAGTTCGCCCGCGACCGCAGAGCCGACGAAGCCCGTCGCACCAGTCAGGAATACTCTCATGATCATCTCCAACATTGATTTTAGCGTGATCTTTGTGCAGAATTTTATCCGGTTAAAGATGAGAGTTTATACTGGTATAATATCTAACGGGATCGAAGCGTCATGGACGATCAAAACCGCCTCGGCGGCTTTCTGAAGGATCGCCGCGAGCGGCTCGACCCGGCGGCGTTCGGGTTTTCGGGACGGCGGCGCACCCCCGGCCTACGGCGGGAGGAAGTCGCTCAACGGGCCCATATCAGCACCACTTGGTACACTTGGCTCGAACAGGGGCGGGGCGGTGCGCCCTCGCCGCGGGTTCTCGAAAGTCTGGCCGAGGCGCTGATGCTCACCGAAACCGAGCGAGAGCATATGTTTATGCTTGGCATCGGACGGCCGCCCAAGGCCCGGCCCGCCTCGCCGGACGGGGTAACGCCGCGGCTCCAGCGCTTTCTTGACGCGCTCAACTTGATCCCGGCCTTCGTGGCGACCCCGCACTGGGACATCATCGCCTGGAACGACGCAGCCCGGTTCGCGCTTACCGACTACGCCGCCCTCTCAAAGCACAATCGCAATATCTTGCGGAGAATGTTTCTGGACCCCGAAACGCGAGCGGCCCAGCAGGATTGGGAAGACGTCGCGCACTACCTCGTGGCGACCTTCCGGGCGGAGTCGGCGCGCGCCGGGGAAAACGATCGGGCGGCGGACCTCCTCGCCGAACTCTCTGCAGAGAGCGCCGAGTTCGCCGCGATGTGGGCATGCAACGACGTGCACTCGACGGGAGAGGGCGTGAAACGGATCCGGCACGCGCTGGCAGGACCCATCGCCTTCGAATTCTCGTCTTTCGCCGTCGATGGCCGCCCCGACCTGAAGCTCCTCACTTACAATCCTGCGGGACCGGACGATGTCGAAAAGATCCGGCGATTGTGTCGTGCCGACTAAAGTTGTGCTCCAAGCGCTGTCCACGCAGCAAGTTCATCGTCAACGATTGTCAGAGAAATACGCCACGCATCGCTCTTACGCAGAATGTAGACATGTTCCCATTGCACTATGACAGCATCGTTCTCGCCGAGCATGCGATAAGCCACTCGTGCTTGGACAACATTCGGGAAGAGTTCATCCGCTGATAGCAATTCTCCGGTTGGCTTCACGACACCTTGCTGCCGATAGAAGTCCAAGAGCGTCGCGCAGTGTTTACGGAAAGCCTCGCGCTCCATTGAAAAGTTTCCATTCGGGGATGGGAACAGTCCAACGAGGTCCCAGTGTTCAGCAATCGCATCGGCGTCGCGCCCAATAAACGACTCGATGTAGCTTCTGAAGAATGCCTCCATTTCGCTTTTGATTGTCATTTGGTACCCGTTCTGAAATTTCGCTGCTCGCTCAGGTTCCTCACTAGAGCCCGTTAAGGCTTGATCGTTACCAAAAATACGATCAGGGTCAGCAGCCCTAATCCGACCGGCAGAAGTATCTGCCCGCTCGGTTCTGCGTCGCCTGGATGTTCACTGATGGCGCGACGCAGTTTGCCGACCAAAGCGCCGTGCAACCCTGATAGCGCGAGCACGAGCAAGATCTTCATGCCGAACCAGGCGGAAGTGAACCAGCCGCCCTGCACCCCCAGCAGGATACCGAAGCTCAGCGCCAGTATCATCGCGGGCGTCGTGACCGCCCGGTCATAGGCTTTCAGCGGCTTCATATGGACCAAAGCGGGGTAACGCAGCGCCAGCGCAACCGCGACCATGCCGCCGATCCAGACGAACAGAGACAGAATATGGGCGACTTTCGTCAGGTCGTAGAGCATCGGAAATCCTCTGATTGGCGTCGCAGCCAGCGTTCGTTGACGAACCCGCCGAAGGGGATGAACGCGCCGATGAAAAGGCGCAGCGCACCGAGCCCGTTGATCAGGCCCTCCGCCCAGGACCGGATCACGAACCACAGGAAGATCATGAAGGCCAAGCCATGGATCGGCCCCATGATCGAGACCGCGGACGGGACCTCCGCCCAGTATTTGAGGGGCATCGCCAAGCAGAAAAGCGCGAGCAATGTCAGCGCCTCGAAGATCGCGGCGCGCTTGAGGCCTGTCATGAGCGTATCCGCGCACCGCGCTTGTTCTTCGCGATCTCGATCCCGGATCGAATGTGCTGGTCGCCCATGGACTCGTCCACCATGGCGACCAACTCCGGTCCGGCGGTGTCGGGGTGCCCGGTGTCGAAAGGCGGCTCGGGATTGTACTCGATCATAAGCTGGGTGATCTTCGCGACATCCTCGCCACGCAGTTCCGCCAGAAGCGTAAGGCCAAAATCGATGCCCGCCGTCACGCCGCCGCCGGTCATGCGGTTACGGTCGACGACCACGCGGTCGGAGGCGGTCTCGATCCCCATCGCTTCGAGCACGGCGTAGACGGCCCAGTGGGTCGCCGCGCGGTAGCCGTCGAGCAGACCGGCCTGGCCCAGGATCAGCGCGCCGGAACAGACCGAGGTGACATAGCGTGCAGACTTTCCCGCCTCAATGAGGAAATCGAGCACCTCGTCATCGGCCATGATGTCGTTCGTCGTGTAGCCGCCGGGCACGAACAGAATGTCCAGGTGATCCGGCACCTGGGCGAAGGTATGTGTGGGGTTCAGCGACATGCCGCTGTCAGTCGGCACCGGATCGAGCGTTTTCCAGATGAGAAACGTATCGGCATGCATGCCGAGCACAGCCTGCGGCCCGGCGAGATCGAGCAGGGTGAACCCCGGATACACAAGCATCCCGACCTTGAGCGGCGCGGGCGATTGCTTGGGGATTTCAGTGGTCATAGCATGTCCTTTCAAAGCGTCCGGGAGGATGGGGCCGCACGGCTCCCCACAGGCAGGCTGCGGTCAATCGAACGCAGGGTGACGAGGGCGACGGCGAGGGCAAGCAGGGCGCAGAGCGCGATGGCCGCGATCATCGGCAGGGCGGTCCCGTCGAAGAACAGGCCGGTCAGGACGACGATCACCGCGCCACTCAACACGTGAAGCGTGCCGCCGAGGGACGAGGCGAGGCCCGCGTTCTCCCCATGCGGATCGAGCGCCATCACCATCGTTGTCGGCACGATGACGCCAAGACAGGCATTGCCCAGAAACAGTCCGGCGATAATGACCGCAAGCGTCGCCTTTCCGGCCAGTGCGATCCCGAGCAAAAGAGCCATAAAGCCCGCAAACCCGACCGCCGCCCAACGGATCACACGCGGCATCCCGATCCTTCCGCTGAGTGGACCGGCCAATTGACCCGCCGCGAAGAAGCCCACTGCGTTAAGCGCGAAGGCCAGGCTGAATTGCATCGGTCCCAGTCCGAACTGCTCTGAATAGACGAAGGCGGCGGTGGCGATGAAGACCATGAAACCGGCAAAGCCGAAGCCGCCGACCAAGGTCAGCCCCATGAAGATCGGGTCGCGGAAGAGGGTCTTGCTCCCGCTCCAGAGTGTGCTTGGGTTCACGCGCACCCGTCGCTGCAAGGGAAGCGTCTCCGGCAGCGCCGTGACGGTCAGCAGCAAGCTCAGGCCCGCTGCGATGCCCAGCACCCAGAAGATCAGCCGCCAGTCGCCGATGATCAGCAAAACGCTCCCTGCCAGCGGGGCGAGCATGGGAGAGACGGAAATCACCAGCATCACCACCGCCATAAGACGCATGGCATCCGGCCCCGCATGCATGTCACGGATCACGGCACGCGGCAGCACCATCAGTACAGCGCCGCCGAACCCTTGCAGGATGCGAAAAGCGATCAGCCAGCTGATGGTGGGCGAGAGTGCGCAGCCGATGGATGCGACAACGAAGATCGTGAGCCCCGTGTAGAGCGGTAGCTTGCGCCCCGCCTGGTCGGACCAAGGGCCGTAGATAAGCTGCGCCACCCCGAAGGCGGCGAAATAGGCGGCCAGTGTGAGCTGGGTCTTTGCTTCGTCGGCCCCGAGTCCCGCCGCGATCTTGGGCATGGCGGGGAGGTACATATCGATCGCGACAGGCCCGACCGCAGACAGGAGGCCGAGGATCAAGGCCGTCTGCAGCATGGGCGTGCCGTCTAAAAGGGTTCTAAAGCGTCGCATTGATGTAAACATTCGTTTTCTTTACACAAGCGCAGGCAGCCTGTAAACAGATGTCTACATGCAGACAGCAACGCGAAAAACGAAGATGACCGCCCACGCGAAGGATCGCGCCGCGACGGAAGCCCGTATCCTGGATGCCGCACGCACGGTGTTCGCCTTGCGCGGCTACGACGCCGCCGGATTGCGGGAGATAGCGGAAGTGGCGCAGGCGAACCTGTCGCTCATCAGCCGGTATTTCGGCGGCAAGGAAGGGCTGCTTACTGCGCTGACGGATCAGTTTGTGGCGTCACGCCGAGAGGGCGGGCTCGGCTATCCACCGCAGGACACCCTTCCCGACGAAATCTATCACTACCTGCATGCCAAACTGCGCGACGATCTGAAGGAAGAGGAGATTATTCGGCTCATTATCAGCCGGTCCGCCATCGACGCGGAGTTTCGCAAGAAAGGTGCGGAAAATCTGGACGGAAAGGCGGACGCGAATTTCCGGGAGCGCGTCGCGCGACTGCAAGATCGCGGCGCGGTCCCCCCGGACATGGACATCGACCTGCTCTTCGCAGCGGTGATGCACGTATCGTTCTCTGTAAACTTCTTCGGGGCCATGATCGGGGATAGGCCCAAGGCCGAGATCGACGCGCTCTTCAAAGGGTTCGCTACCGCGCTGGCGAAGGGTTTGCCGAGTGCGGATTCCGGGATGAGATAAGCTCTCCGCATGGCATCGTGGTGAGTTATCGTCGGCGGTTGGCTCACCGCCACGCGAAAAGAGATTCACAGCGGAACAAGACCACCGCCGGGTCGGCGATGCTGTTGCAGAACGTCACGATGGTCGGACTGCTTACGCGAAATCGTCGCGTAAGCAAAAGAAAGTCAGATTGCGGAAGTTCTATATAATTGATTTTAAAGTAAAAATTGGCGCACCCGACAGGATTCGAACCTGTGACCTTCGGCTTCGGAGGCCGACACTCTATCCAGCTGAGCTACGGGTGCTCAATTTTTTCCTACTGCTTACGCAGTGCTTACGCGAACTTTTGGCCCGAATGAAGAGCGAACCCGACATTCGCCCAAGCCGTTGTTTAGTAACTTCTTTCTTCCAGCACCTTCAAACTTCGCTGAACTTGACATCCGCCTTCGGAGGGCGGCGCTCTATCCAGCTGAGCCATGGATCCTCTCTGCGTGATCGTATAGCGGGCCAGCTGCAGACCCGCAATTGCAAAACGTCAGGCGAAAAGATCGTGCGCCAGTTCCAATGCCTCAACCAGCACATCAACCTCGGCCTGCGTATTATACATCCCGAAAGAAGCGCGACAGGTCGCGGTCAGTCCCATATGCTCCATAAGCGGACCGACACAATGCTGGCCGGCACGCACCGCCACCCCTTTCTTGTCCAGAATGGTAGAGACATCATGCGCATGTGCCGACCCGTCCAACGTGAAAGAGAAAATCGCCCCCTTGCCCGCTGCTGTGCCCTGAAGCTGCAACCAGTTCAGCCCGCCCAAGCGGTCAGCTGCATAGTCGCGCAATGTATTTTCATGGGCCGCAATCGCCTCCATTCCGTGGCCCATCATGTATTCAATCGCCACACCCAAACCGATCATCTGCACGATGCCTGGTGTGCCCGCTTCGAATTTCATGGGCGGATCGTTATAGGTGACAGCGTCTTTGGTCACTTCCCGGATCATATCGCCGCCTCCGATAAAGGGGCGCATCTCAGCCATCCGCTCTGGCTTAACGTAAATCGCGCCCGATCCCGAAGGACCGTAAAGCTTGTGCCCGGTTATCGCGTAGAAATCCGGGTCGATATCCTGCAGATCGACAGACGCATGAACCGCCGACTGGCTGCCGTCGACCAAGACAGGCACCCCCAGATCATGCGCGCCCCTACAAATGGACTTTACATCAACAACGGTCCCTAACATGTTGGACATATGCGTAATTGCGACCAGCTTTGTCCTCGGGCCTATCGCATCGAGAACGGCTTGTGGATCCAGACTGCCATCTGCGTCAACATCCACCCATTTCAGCACCACACCTTGCCGTTCGCGCAGAAAATGCCAGGGGACGATGTTGGCATGATGCTCCATAACGCTCAGCACGATCTCATCACCAGACTCAAAGCGCGGCGCGGCCCAGCCATAAGCCACCATGTTGATGCCTTCGGTTGTGCCCGAATTCATGATGATGCTGTTTTCGCTTGCTGCATTCAAAAAGCGCGCGATGATGCCCCGCACACCCTCGTATTTCTCGGTCGCGAGGTTCGACAGGAAATGCAGGCCTCGATGCACATTGGCATATTCCTCCGCATAGGCCCGTGTGACCGCGTCAATCACGACCTGCGGCTTTTGCGCCGAGGCCCCATTGTCGAGATAGACAAGTGGTTTGCCATTCACCTCACGCGACAGGATCGGAAAATCGGCGCGGATCTTTTCGACGTCATACATGCCCAAACACTCCCGCTGTGGCAGGGCCTCCTACCAGCGTGATGAGAAGCATCAGACCGATGAAGAGCGCTGCGAAAACTGCAATCAGAAGGCCAGCTGCCTTGGCCAGCGACCCGAAATTCAGACTGACATTGATGAAATGCAGCAGCAGATAAACCCCGTAAAGCGCCGCAGCCAAAGCCAGAAGCGCGGCCAGACCGGGCGAAATGAAGGTCAACACGATGATCGCCAACTGCGCGGCGGCGCGCAGAACTTGCAACCAGACGACCAAGGCCAGGATGTCGTCGAAACGGCCGCGCCCGTCCATCATGTGACCGACTTTGTAGATCACGTAAGCTGTCACAAAGAGTCCAACCGCCACCAGAAAGAATACCGCCAGCGGACTCAGCAAGGCAGTGGGCATGCCTTCGGGCAAAGGGAACATGAGCTGCGACAAGCCCCCAAGAAGCGCATTGATCGCCGCAACCGCCAGCATCGCTTGAAAAAGAACCGGACGAGGGAGTTGCCAGCCAATGATTTCCTCTGCCGTCTCCGCAGGAGATCGCAACGTGTCGATCATCAGCCGTGGCCATGTGACTGCTTGGGGCATCACACCGTCCCTTTTTCACTGGCCAGCATACCGCTGATCCAGAACCACATAAAAACGCCAAACCAAAGCAGACCGACGATCTGCAGGCCGGGCCCCGGACCGATAAACCCCGCCACAAGCCCATGCAACAGGATCAATGGGGTCGAGGCCAGCAGCGCCCAGAAAAGTGCAAGGCGCGCGCCATATGCCGTGCCTTTGCCACCCAAAAGCCGCGCCACAAGCCGCACCAGACCAGCGATGAGATAAAGAATGAGCGGCGCGATGAAAAGCCAGGCGAGCAGCGTTCCGCCCATGAGCATGTCAAGCTCTTGCCCGGTCTCATGCGCCTGGCGTGCAAGGGCAGGCATCCGGGCGATAAAAAACAGAAGGCACGCGCCCATAAGGTAAGCCAACGCGCGATCTTCTCGCTTGCCCAATGTCAGAAGGTCCTCAACGACCCGGCGCGGCCCCCGATAGGTGGCCGCAATGTCGCGCGTGATCGCCATGCGTCAGCTCTGGTGGCGCGTTAGCCAGGCCTCAAGGCGAGATACGATCTCGTCCCGGAGGTTTTCGTCTTCGATCTCCTCCACTGCTTCGGCAAGAAACGCGAGCGTCAGCAGGTTTGTCGCCTCTGCATGCGGCACACCGCGCGAGCGCAGGTAAAACAGGGCCGTCTCATCGATCGCACCTGAAGTGGAGCCATGCGAACAGGCCACATCGTCGGCGTATATTTCGAGCTCGGGCTTAGCGAGGAACTGGCTGTCATCGTCCAAGAGCAGCGACTGGCTGATCTGATAGCCATCCGTTTTCTGCGCGCCCTCCTTTACGAGAATCTTGCCTTGGAAGACGCCCGTGGCGCCGTTTCGCAGGACCTTCTTGAAGACTTGTCGGCTTTCGCAGCGCAACGCGTCGTGCGTTACAAACACGGTGTCGTCATGGTGAAAGTCACCGTCGCCCACGCAAGCACCCGCCACATGGGCCACTGCATCATCGCCGGTCAGTTCGATCACGCATTCATTGCGGGTCAGCACGCCGTTTGCGGTGAGCGTGAAGGATTTGAAAGTGCTCTCGGCGCCAAGTCTCGCGAATATGTGCGTGGCCGCGCGACGTTCGTGGTCTCTGCCCTGCGCCCGCACGTGATGGAAGGTCGCGCGATCTGCAACCTCGACCTCCATCACCTTATTGAAACGGGCCGCCGCGGGTCCGTTTTCCAGCAGGGTAAATTCCGTACCCGCATCCAGCTTGATCACGTGATGCAGAACAGCGTCCGAGCTTGTCGCTTGATGGTAGTAGATAAGTGAAATCGGCTTGCTCGGCTTGCCGGTCACATGGATCAGGACGCCATCGGTTGCAAAGGCCGTGTTCAGCGTTGCCAACGGCCGTTCGACAGGTTCCTGCCCCTCCGCCTCCAGTGCTCCGTAAAGATCCCGCGCCCAGTGAATGTCGGAATTGGCCTCTGCCAAGCGGTCGATCCGAACATCTTCCAGCGTCAGGTCATCCGAGGCCTCTGGATCGAAAACACCGTCCACGAAAACGATTCTCAACCGATCCATCTCACTAAAGATAGGGGGTTCCTGCGGATCGAATTTCGCCGCTGCGGGCGCTTCAGGCTGGACAAGCGTATCGGGCCGCGTGTATTTCCAGTATTCATCCCGCCGATGCGGTAAGCCCATCTCGCGCAGACGCGACAGAGCATTCTTGCGCGCAGCCGCCGTCCATCCTGTTTCGACCAGCGACAAATCAGCGACTCGCGCATCCGTTGCGTCAACCTTGACTTGAGGAAGTGCCATTATGCAACCTCAGCCAGGATGTCGGCATAACCGTTGTTTTCGACTTCAAGCGCCAGATCCGGCCCACCGGTTTTGACGATCCGTCCATCGGCCATGATATGCACAACGTCCGGTTTGATGTGATCCAGCAGGCGCTGGTAATGCGTGATGACCAGGAACCCCCGGCCGGTATCACGCAGCGCATTCACCCCCTCGGAAACCAACTTCATCGCATCCACATCCAGGCCCGAATCCGTTTCATCGAGAATGCACATCTTCGGCTCCAGGATCGCCATCTGCAGGATCTCGTTGCGTTTCTTCTCCCCACCAGAGAAGCCCACATTGACCGGACGTTTCAGCATGTCTGCGTCGATCTTGAGATCTTTCGCCCTGGCGCGCACGAGCTTTAGGAAGTCAGCGGCACTTAACTCTTCTTCGTCACGTGCTTTCCGCTGTGCGTTCAAAGCCGTGCGCATGAACGTCATATTGCCTACGCCGGGGATCTCAACAGGATATTGGAAGGCCAGAAACAGACCTTCGGCTGACCGCTCTTCGGGCTCAAGCTCCAGCAGGTCCACATCGCCGAGATGCGCCGTGCCATCGGTCACTTCATAGCCTTCACGTCCCGAAAGCACATAGGACAGCGTCGACTTGCCCGATCCGTTCGGGCCCATGATCGCATGGACCTTGCCAGCCTCGACCGACAGATCGACGCCTTTGAGGATCTGCTTGTCTTCTTCCTCCAGTTTCACGTGCAAGTTTTTGATATTCAGCATGTTTCCCACCTCATATGCAGGCGGCCCGCCGCGTTGGAACGTGGCAGGCCAGGAGTTCAAATATTCTCTGTTGATTCAGTTGACCAGCAGCGGCATCCGCAAACCGGCCTGTATGAGCATGTTGTCGACGTGATCCGCAGAATAGAGTTGCACCCAGATGTCCGGCAGCAGAAAGGCCAGATAGGGCTCCCCCAGATACATCAGCGGCAGACCGATCGCGATCCCGATGATATGCGGCTTGTCCCGCAGACCCAGCCCGATCATCACGACGATCATGATACCCGCGACCACGCCCCAGGATCCGATGGCCGTGACCACGGTGTCCACGAAAGTCACAGGGATCGTGTAGGGGTTGGCATAGGTGAAGGCCACCACATTGCCTACCAGCACAGCGCCCATCGCGATGATCAGTGCGATCACCAGACCGACGGGGATCTTGCGCCGCTCTTGCATGTCTGAATGACGCTTGTCCGCAGTCGCATTCATTGGTTCGACCAACCGCCCGGCCTTCGATTGATCGATACGCGCGATACGCTCCTGGAAACTCTGCTTTTGATTGTCCGACAGGTCTGACACGTTCACCCTCGCCCCAAGATTTTCCCGAATGACGTGTGCGAACGTCATGGCGAAAGTGAGACAGGTCAAGGGCAATTCCCGGTCGATCCGGGCACCTTGTCCGAATTGTCGAAAAAGTGTCGGTCATTTGACAAGAACCGCCGTGCCTGAGGCGCTGACCATCAGCATGTTGTTGATGACCTCATAGTCGAGATCGACACCCACCACAGCGTTTGCCCCAAGCACCGCTGCTCGGTCTTCAAGCTCTTTCAGGGCGATATCGCGCGCCTTGCCCAACTCCTGTTCATAGGCGCCGGATCGGCCCCCGATGATATCGGTGATTCCCGCGAAGATATCGCGAAAGACGTTGGCGCCCAGAATGGCCTCACCGACAACGACGCCTTTGTAGTCGGCGATGGTTTTTCCCTTTATGGATGGGGTTGTCGTTACAATCATGCTGTTCGGCCTTTCTTATAAGAAGGCCGAAAGCAATGGTCAGAGATCGCGCTTACTTGGCTTGGATGAAGCGCCCGTCGCGACCTGTTTGCTCTAATGGATTGCGAAACCCTTCGAGCCGCACGCCCCCGTCTGCCCGCATAAAGAGGCTCGGCGTTTCGCGCGGTGTAGGCGCAGCTTCTTCGGGCACGGGCTCTTCCTCCGTTTTGAAAAGATCCGAGAACGAAACGAAGGTTGTCACCGCGAAAACGCTGTCTGGCTGCGTGGTCTCTTTCACCTCTTCGACATACTGCGGAGAATAGATCGCCGCAGCCCATTCCGGATACCACCAGACGGCGTTGTGCATCGACAAGATGGTGATCCAAACCCCAGCCAACCGAAACAGGCCGGCTTGACGGAAGCTGTTGCCGAAGGTTGCCCCAAACAGCTTGCACAAAGCGTAGCTGAAACAGAAGTCGAACAGCGGCCGAAGATTGACGTCGCCCGGCGCCAATTGAAGGCCCGTCGGTTCGAGATAGTAAACCCGGAACATCCGCCCTAAAAGGACCGCAATCACGCCGATAAGCATTGCGCTTGCTGCCATCACACTGCGCGATGCGATCAGCGTCACACCCGATGAATCCCACCGAAAAACCGAGCCTTTGCGGGATTGGCGAGGATCCGAAATCGTATAGGTCGCGTTGAACATGGTGCGCCTCAAAGCCGAACAGATGCGTCCAGAAAACCGCATATTTGTGGCAATTTTTAGACGAACCACCCTGCTCAGGGGGCCTAAGCACATCCATTTCGGGCGCAATCTCTACCCGAGCGCGAACATATCCGTCAGACCATTCAATCATGCAAGCTTAGCCCACGGATCCTTCCAGCGAAATCGCGACAAGCTGCTGTGCTTCCATCGCAAATTCCATCGGCAACGCTTGAAGGACATCCTTGCAGAAGCCGTTGACTACCAGCGCGACAGCTTCCTCTTCATCCATGCCACGCGATCTGCAATAGAACAGCTGGTCGTCATCCACCTTGGATGTGGTCGCCTCATGCTCAACGCGTGACGAGTTGTTCTTGACCTCGATGTACGGAACCGTATGCGCGCCACATTCCGACCCGATCAGCAAGCTGTCGCATTGCGTGTAGTTCCGGCTGTCTTTTGCCTTGGGATGCATCGAAACAAGACCACGATAGGTGTTTTGCGCCTTTCCAGCACTAATCCCCTTCGAGACGATGCGGGACTTCGTGTTCTTGCCCAGATGCACCATCTTCGTGCCGGTATCGGCCTGCTGGTAATTGTTGGTGATCGCGATCGAATAGAACTCCCCCTGGCTGTCATCACCTCGCAGAATGCACGATGGATACTTCCAGGTCACCGCCGATCCGGTTTCGACCTGCGTCCACATCACCTTGGCCCGATCGCCTCGGCAATCGGCGCGCTTGGTCACGAAGTTGTAGATGCCGCCCCGGCCATCTTCGTCCCCCGGGAACCAATTTTGTACGGTGGAGTACTTGACCTCCGCATCTTCCTCCACGACGATCTCCACCACCGCGGCGTGAAGCTGCGACGTATCCCGCTGCGGTGCCGTGCACCCTTCAAGATAGGACACGTAGGATCCCCTGTCGGCGATAATCAGCGTCCGTTCAAACTGTCCTGTGTTCTCCGCGTTGATCCGGAAATACGTGCTCAGCTCCATCGGACAGCGCACGCCCGGCGGTACGTAGACAAATGAGCCATCCGAGAAGACCGCCGAATTCAACGTCGCGTAGAAATTGTCTGACACAGGCACGACCGAACCCAGGTACTTTTTCACCAATTCCGGATGTTCCTTGATGGCTTCCGAGATCGAACAGAAGATAACGCCCGCTTTCTTCAGCTCTGCTTGGAAGGTCGTCCCGACCGAGACAGAGTCAAACACCGCGTCAACGGCCACCTTTCGACCCTCTGCTGGCGCATCTTCGGCCCCCTCAACGCCCGCGAGGATCATCTGTTCCTTAAGTGGTATCCCCAGCTTTTCGTAGGTCGCCAGAAGCTTCGGATCGACCTCGTCCAGCGATTTCGGCTTCTGCTCCATGCTCTTCGGCCGGGCATAATAATACTGATCCTGAAAATCGATCTCCGGATAGTCGACCATCGCCCATTCAGGTTCCTTCATCTGCAGCCAACGCTCATAGGCCGCAAGCCGCCATTCCGTCATCCAGGCAGGTTCGTCATTCTTTTCCGAGATCAGCCGCACGATGTCTGGCGTCAGGCCCTTTGGCGCATACTCCATCTCGATCTCGGTCTCCCACCCGTACTTGTAGGTGCTGACCTCGCGAACCGCATCCACCGTTTCCTGGTCGACGCCTTCCTTAACGAGTGTGTTGTCCATAATGGCTTCCTCTCTCTGACGTTTGGCTCAGGCCGCCCGCGCCTCGTGCTTTTTCAGTTTTTCCGTCCATACATCGGCAAATCGCAGGACGTCTTCTTCAGTGGTCTCCAGCCCCAGCGAAACCCGGATCGCAGATGCGGCCTCATCTTCCGAATATCCCATAGCCTTAAGAACCCGGCTGGCCTTGACCTTCCCGCTGGAACAGGCTGATCCTGACGATATCGCAAAGCCCGAAAGGTCCATCTGCATCACCTGGGTCTCACCCTTCCAGCCCGGCGTGATGAAGCAGGATGTGTTCGGCAGCCGCGCAACATCTTTCCCAACAAAAATAATCCGGTTTGAAGCCGCCTCAAGGGCACTTTCTAGAATATTTCTAAGTTTCTCGACGCGATCCCACGCACCCGCCTCTACATCTCGTGCCGCCGCCGCAGCCGCAGCCCCAAATCCAGCAATACCAATGACGTTCTCCGTCCCAGAGCGCCGCCCCATCTCCTGCCCGCCGCCCTCGACAAGCGGGTTGCGCTCAACATCGTCAACCCCTGTTCGAATGATCAGCGCGGCAGCACCTTTGGGACCACCAATTTTGTGAGCTGAGATCATCGCTGCATCAGCGCCAGACGTTCGGAAGGAAAACTGTCTTTTGCCCCAGATCTGCACGGCATCACAAAGCAAGCGAGATTCCATTGGAAGCCGCTCCGCAATGTAAGAAAAATCACTCGGCACATCTTGTAAAACGCCCGTTTCAGAATTTGCGGCCTGTACAGCGAATGCATCTAGCGGATTAACAGCCCCCAAAAATTCGGTGTCAAAATCGTGGGCGATATCCAAAACACCTGATGAGCAGGTTCGGAACGCATAGTCGATGTGTTTGTGCGCCCAAACGGCGTCGTGCTCCACTGCAGCACAAACTGTGCGATATTCACAACCAAATGCCTGAACAGCCGTTTTGGCAGACTCGGTCGCGGACCCCGTGAATACAATCTCTTGTGTTTCACAGCCGACCAATGCCGCCACCTGCCCGCGCGCGCGTTCCACGATCGCCTTCGCATCACGCCCCTCTGCATGGACACTCGATGGATTGCCCACCACATCCATTGCCGCGATCATCGCATCGCGCGCCTCCTGGCGCAAAGGCGTGGTCGCATTGTGATCAAGATAGACGCGCCGCACGCCCCTGTCCTTTCTCTGGGTCACAAATATCCCGGGGTGTTTGAGGGGCAGCGCCCCTCAAGCCCGCGCGGCAAGCGCAGACAAGACAAATGCGCCGAAGGCGCGCCAGAGGATCAACTCTCCTCATCCATCCACCACAGCGAAGATGTTGGGGACCGCAGGACAAGGCGCCAGATCGTTCTCGATCACGTCCGAAAGCCGGGTCTGGTGCAGGAAGACATAGACATGGGCGCTCAGCCCCTCCCACAGCCGATTTGTCAGCGATTGCGCTCGGCTGCCGGAAAGCCCGCCAGAAGCACCTGCGCCTTTGTGCATGGCGTCAACCGTTTCATCGACTGCCGCCAGCACTTCGACCACCCGGATCTCTGAAGCCGGCCGCGCCAGCCGATAGCCTCCGCCAGGCCCGCGCACCGATTGCACCAGCTCCGCGCGTCGCAATTTCACGAAAAGCTGCTCAAGATAAGGCAGCGAAACATCCTGGCGCTGCGAAATCTCACCCAGTGAAACCAGCGCATCCCCTGGCTGCATGGCGATGTCAGCTAGAGCCACCATCGCGTAACGTCCTTTGGTCGATAATTTCATGAGCCACGCACCCCCGATTGACCTTCGCCGCCTAAGGTCATACATCCGACGCCACCGCACGATAAGCGGACACGCCCAGTATTTAGAACAGTTCTAAAGTGATGGGAGGTATTCGTCAAGAATGTCCATCACTCCATGAACCGCGAGGACAGACGCAGATATGCCCGAGGTCATCTTTCCCGGACCCGAAGGTCGCCTGGAAGGCCGCTACCACCCCCAAAAGGAACGCGACGCGCCGATCGCTATCATCCTGCATCCCCATCCGCAATTCGGGGGAACGATGAACCACAAGGTCGTGCACAAGCTGCACTATACCTTTTTCAACATGGGATTCACCGTTCTTCGCTTCAATTTCCGCGGCGTCGGGCGCAGCCAGGGCGAATATGATCAGGGTGTGGGAGAATTGTCAGATGCGGCCTCCGCCCTCGACTACCTTCAGTCGATGAACAACAATTCCAAACATTGCTGGGTTGCGGGTTTCTCCTTCGGCGCGTGGATCGGCATGCAGCTTCTAATGCGCAGACCCGAAATCACCGGTTTCATCTCGGTATCACCGCCCGCCAACATGTACGACTTTTCGTTCCTGGCCCCTTGCCCGTCTTCCGGGCTGATCATCAACGGCACCGCCGACCGCGTGGCCCCGCCTTCGGATACCGAGGCACTCGTCGCGAAGCTTCATGAACAAAAAGGCATCACGATCACGCATACGCAAGTCGAAGGTGCCGGGCATTTCTTCGAGGAACCGCATCTCGACACGTTGGTCGAACACACGACCGACTACGTGAAGCGCCGCCTGACGGAGACATCGCGCTAATGACGGACGTCGTCGAACTTGCGAACAAGCTGGCCGAGGAATGCCTGGCCGTGCAGCGTGAGGTCGGCGACGAAAGGCTTTTTATGGAAGTTGGCACCGTCATCGGCGCCTCCTCCCAGACCCTTGAAGAGGCCTTTCTGACCGCGATCCGCACAAGGATGGCCAACGACAAGGCACGCGAATTCCTCGCCCAGAAGCTCAAGAGCCACCGGGCGCAGACTTAGCTGCGCTCACGGCGGCGGCGCAGGACCAGAAGTGTCAGACCCGACAACAACAGCAGACCGCCCGCAGGCAGTGGGATCGGCGTTATGAAGTCCCGGTAGGTCGCGACAGCCACATCCGGCGTGTCCGTGATGATGCCGTCCAGCCCAAGCGCATAAAGCTCCTGATACTGCATCCCGAAGTCAATCGGCGTCGACGGGTCCAGAAGCCAGTCGTAGTAAGTGTCCAACGCAACGCCGTCCGGCAGGCTCAGCGTCCACACATAGGTCTCAAGACCTGCCAGGCTGGCCGCCTCAACAAAATCGAGCTCCGCCGGGTTCACGAATTCCTGAAACGGCGCATCCGTCGTCAGGTAAAGCCCGGCAAACAGCGCCAGACCGTCCAGATCGCCATACAGATCCGCGACCAGCGCATTTAACCCCTCTTGAGTTTCGGGCGCGCCATCCAGCGTCAGCATGAGCGCATCAAGCTGGTATGTCGGCACGTCCAGATCGGTCCCCGCCAACCTGGCATCAATCTCGGCCATGAACGCTTGCGAGAAGGATTGCACAACCACCGGCGAAGCCCCTTCGACATAGCCGCGCGTCTCCCATTGACCAACAAGTAGATCAATGATCAATGCCCGCTCGCCCGGGCTGCCATCTTCTTCCAGCTTTACCTCAGTCAGTACCTTCTGACCGTCCAGCTTCCCTTCCGCCAGATCCAGCGCCTCGTCATAGCTTGGTATGCGGTAGACGTAGTCTGGCGCTTGCCCGACAGGGTTCGCGGGATCCAGCGCCAGTTCATTGCGCACGCCTGCATCATTCGGCGACATTTCCAGCGTCAGTATGCGCAACTCGTCCATGTCGAAGTCGCGCACGTAAAATTCGCCATCTGCGCGGGCCCGCTCCGGCCCGAAAAGATCCTCCACATTGGTGGATTCGCTCAATGTCAGATCGTGATACACCGCAAGCTGATCGTCCCGCGTCAGAACCAGGTCGAGCTCGTACCCCGTCGCCCCCAAATCCGCGCCGACCTCAAACGCCTCCAGCGTGTTTTCGAAGGACAGATAGCTTGCCCCGCGGTGCGACCAGATCTCCGGCCCCATGGTTGCTGCTGACGCAATCGTCGGCATCGCAACGAAAGCCGCCAAGAAAGCCGTCTTTATTCGTTCCATTTGTGAGTACCCCATTCATCCTATCGACCCGGCAAATGCCAAAGGCATGTAACGGGCCGATGTCGGAAACATGACGGTTTGAGCCAAAATCACCGACGGCGCGGTAGGTTGCGACAAATCCGTATACCGTTGCATACCGGCTGGTCAAAACGACTGCCCTGCGGTAATGCAGCCGCAGAATCTTCCTAACGCGCAAAGGACCTCCCCATGACCAAGATCAAGGTGGAAAACCCCGTCGTCGAAATGGACGGGGACGAGATGACACGGATCATCTGGCAATTCATCAAAGACAAGCTGATCCTGCCCTATCTCGATATTGATCTTCTCTACTACGATCTCGGGATCGAAGAGCGCGACCGTACCAACGACCAGATCACCATCGACAGCGCCGAAAAGACCAGAGAGGTTGGCGTCGCAGTCAAATGCGCAACCATCACCCCGGACGAGGCGCGGGTCGAGGAATTCGGCCTCAAGCAAATGTGGCGCAGCCCCAATGGCACGATCCGAAACATCCTCGGCGGTGTCGTCTTCCGCCAACCCATCATTTGCCAGAACGTGCCACGCCTTGTACCCGGCTGGACCCAGCCCATCGTCATCGGGCGTCACGCCTTTGGCGACCAGTACCGCGCTACGGACATGAAATTCCCAGGGCCGGGCACGCTGACCATGAAGTTCGTTGGCGACGACGGAACAGTCGACGAACGTGAGGTTTTCAAGGCTCCCGCTTCGGGCGTCTACATGGGCATGTACAATCTGGATGAATCGATCCGCGACTTTGCCCGTGCCTCCATGAACTACGCCCTGAACCTCGGCTGGGATTGTTATCTGTCGACCAAGAACACCATACTTAAGCAATATGACGGCCAGTTCATGATCCTCTTCCAAGAGGTCTTCGACAGCGAATTCGCCGAAAAGTTCAAAGAGGCCGGGATCACCTACGAACACCGTCTGATTGACGACATGGTCGCTTGCGCCATGAAATGGAATGGCGGCTTTGTCTGGGCCTGCAAGAACTACGACGGCGATGTGCAGTCGGACACTGTGGCTCAAGGGTTCGGCTCTCTCGGTCTAATGACCTCGCAGCTGATGACGCCGGATGGCAAGATCGTGGAGGCCGAAGCGGCTCATGGCACCGTCACACGTCACTACCGCCAACATCAGAAGGGCGAGGAAACCTCGACCAATTCCATCGCCTCGATTTACGCTTGGACGGGTGGTCTGAAACACCGCGCCAAGCTCGACGGGAACGAGCCGCTGATGAATTTTGCAACCACGCTCGAAAAGGTCATCGTTGACACCGTGGAAAGTGGTCACATGACCAAAGACCTCGCGCTGCTGGTTGGTCCGGATCAAAAGTGGCTAACCACTATGGGTTTTCTCGAAAAGGTGGACGACAACCTCAACAAGGCACTTGCAGGATAGCATACCAATGGCCGCTCCCAAACCGGGCGGCCATTTTCATTTGACCTCTGCGCGAAAGTGACAGCCATGCCGGTGCACTATATCTATCTCATCATCGCCATCGCCGCCGAAACCGTGGGCACGACAGCCCTGCAGGCAAGCGCGCAATTCACCCGGCTGGGTCCGACGTTCCTCGTCGTGGTCGCCTATTGCCTCGCCTTCTACTTCCTCGGTCTTGCGCTAAAATACGTCCCAGTGGGCATCGCATATGCCATCTGGTCCGGCCTAGGTATCGTGTTGATCGCACTCATCGGCTTCACGCTCTTTGGCCAACGTCTCGATCTGCCCGCCATCTTGGGCCTCAGCCTCATCATTGGGGGGATCGTCATCATCCAGCTTTTCTCCAAGACGGCTACACATTAGCGCTTTGGTATGAAAGGACACCGCGCGCGGCGCTAAGCGCGGGATCTAAGTGCGCCGCACCGACGCAATACCGACGTTCTACCGATGCGATACAGACCGCCGACAAGCCTTGTTTTATTGGCTTAATCGCCCCACCTTTCGGTTTCGCGACAACCAGCCCACCGAACGTTGCGCGACACCCCGCAAAACGCGCCCTAGCCTTTTCTGAATATGCACGCTATGGCCCGGCCTACCACTGAAAAGGCTGCCTTATGGACCTGCGCAACATCGCCATCATCGCTCACGTCGACCACGGCAAAACGACCTTGGTCGATGAACTTCTCAAGCAATCCGGGGCCTTCCGGGAGAACCAAGCCATCGCTGAAAGGGCCATGGATTCCAATGAGTTGGAGCGGGAACGCGGCATCACCATCCTGGCCAAAGCCACCTCTGTGGAATGGAAAGACACGCGCATCAACATCGTCGACACTCCCGGCCACGCAGATTTCGGGGGCGAGGTCGAACGGATTCTCTCGATGGTCGATGGGGTTGTTCTGCTTGTTGATGCCGCTGAAGGACCGATGCCGCAGACAAAATTCGTGACGTCCAAAGCGCTCGCTCTGGGCCTGCGCCCTATTGTGGTGCTTAACAAGGTCGATAAGCCCGACGCCGAACCGGATCGCGCCCTGGACGAAGTCTTTGATCTTTTTGCGAATTTGGGCGCTGATGACGATCAACTGGATTTTCCCGCGATGTACGCATCTGGCCGATCTGGCTGGGCCGATATGGAGCTTGATGGCCCACGCAAAGATCTCGCGTCGCTTTTTGATCTGGTCGTAGATCACGTGCCCGCGCCCGCGCAGATCGCAGCGAAAGATAAGCCTTTCCAGATGCTTGCGACAACGCTTGGAAGCGATCCGTTTATTGGCCGCATCCTCACAGGCCGGGTGGAGGCCGGAACGCTGAAGACTGGGGAAACCGTCAAGGCGCTCAGCCGGGATGACGGGCTGGTCGAGAACTTTCGTGTAACAAAAATCCTTGCGTTCCGGGGCCTTGCGCAGCAATCCATTGACGTGGCAGAGGCAGGCGACATCGTCAGTCTGGCTGGAATGTCGAAAGCCACCGTTGCAGACAGCATCGTTGCACCATCAATCGGCGGCGCACTTCCGGCACAGCCCATTGACCCGCCCACAATCACCGTGACGTTTGGCATCAATGACAGCCCATTGGCGGGCCGCGACGGCAAAAAGGTTCAGTCCCGCGTGATCCGCGACCGGCTGCTTAAGGAAGCGGAAAGCAACGTCGCCATAAGGGTGACCGACACGCCCGGCGGCGAAGCTTTCGAGGTCGCCGGCCGCGGCGAATTGCAGATGGGCGTGCTGATTGAAAACATGCGCCGGGAAGGGTTCGAGCTTTCGATCTCCCGGCCGCAGGTGCTGTTCCGGGAGGAAAGCGGCCAGCGGCTTGAACCGATCGAAGAAGTCACAATCGACGTGGATGACGAGTATTCTGGGTCGGTCATCGAAAAGATCACAGGCGCCCGCAAGGGCGATCTGGTTGAGATGAAGCCTGCCGGGTCCGGCAAGACGCGCATCGTTGCGCATGTGCCCTCGCGCGGGCTCATCGGCTATCATGGCGAATTTCTGACCGACACGCGCGGTACAGGGGTCCTCAATCGCGTCTTCCAGGGCTGGTCCGCTTACAAAGGACCGATCCCGGGACGGCGTGCAGGCGTCCTGATCTCAATGGAGAATGGCCAGTCGGTGGCGTATGCCCTCTGGAACCTCGAAGAGCGTGGGCGGATGTTCATCGGCCCGCAAGCCAACGTGTATACTGGCATGATCATCGGCGAACACAGTCGCGACAACGATCTCGAAGTAAACCCGCTCAAGGGAAAAAAATTGACAAACGTGCGGGCCAGTGGCTCTGACGATGCGGTGCGGCTGACCCCACATGTTCAGTTTTCCCTCGAAGAAGCAATTGCTTACATTGACGATGATGAACTGGTCGAGGTCACACCAAATGCGATCCGGCTCCGCAAGCGATTCCTAGATCCGCATGAACGCAAGCGTATGGCGCGAGCCTCCTGAGGATATACTGGGGCTCTGCCCCAGACCCCGGGATATTTGAGGCCCAGAGAAGATAGAAAGATCAATCGGTCGTTTCGACGATGACGATCTCTCGCTCGGAAGCGGCCTTTGCCCAGGTTACAGCCTCCTGGTATCTGGTGTCATTGTAGGCGGCAAGCGCCGCATCTACGTCCGGAAAGCGGGCCACCACATTACGCGCGCGGCCTTGCCCTTCGACCTGCTCGACCCTGCCACCCCGCGCGATGAAAACACCACCATGGGCGGGGATCACCTCGGAGGCGACCTCAATGTATTTTGCATAGGTTTCGCTGTTCGTCACGTCGACCCGCGCGATCCAAAGTGCCCCCATCTCAGCCTCCAATAACGGCTTTCGCCGCAGCAATGGCAGCGTCTGCATTCTCAATGTCTTTCGCGCCACCTTGCGCCATGTCTGGTCGGCCGCCGCCGCCACGCCCCCCAAGTTGTTCCACAGCCGCCTTTACAAGATCGACGGCCGAAAGTGTCGCTGCCTTGTCCTTTGTCACACCGGCTGCCACGGCGACTTTTCCGTCGGCCTCGGCGATCAGAAGGATGGCACCTGAGGAGAGGCGCATCTTGTGATCATCGATAAGCGCAGGAAGGTCTTTGCCCGTCACACCATTCAGCACCTGCGCGAGGAAGGCCGTTCCATGGACATTCTCGGGATCTGCACCGCCCGACCCGTCACCCGACATCGCCAGGTCGCGGCGCAATTGTGCGACCTCGTTGGTCAATGCCTTGCGTTCTTCGATGAGTGCGCGCACTTTCGCACTGGCGTCCGACGCAGGTGCTTTGAGCGCATCTGCCACCTCAAGAAGTCGGCCCTCCTGTTTGCGCAAAGCCATCAGAGCCGCCTGCCCCGTTAGCGCTTCGATCCGGCGCACGCCAGAAGAAGACGCTGTTTCGGACTGGATCGCAAAAAGACCGATCTCACCCGTCCGATCCACATGCGTGCCGCCGCAAAGCTCTAGCGAATAGGTGTGCCCGTCTGTCCCTTTACCAGAACCGCTTTGGCGACCCATCGAGACCACGCGGACCTCTTCACCGTACTTCTCCCCAAAAAGCGCCTGAGCCCCCAAAGTATGCGCATCGTCGGGCGTCATGATCCGTGTTTCAACCGTGGAGTTCTGACGAATATAGGCATTTACATCCGTTTCGACCTGCTGGAGTTCGTCCACTGACAAAGACTTGCTGTGGCTAAAATCAAACCGCAAACGGTCGGAGGCGTTGAGCGACCCGCGCTGCGCCACGTGATCACCAAGCGCGTCCCGCAAGGCCTCATGAAGAAGATGCGTGGCCGAGTGATTGGCACGGATGGCGCGCCGTCGCCCGTGATCAACTTCGAGTGCGACCGGATCATCTGTTGCCAGTCTGCCGCGCACCACCGTCACATGGTGAGCAATCACGGCGCCGCCAGCCATACGTTGCGTGTCCGTAACCTCGGCGTATTCGTCTTCGTTCGCCAAACGCCGGACAATACCGGTATCGCCCACCTGCCCACCCGCCTCGCCGTAAAACGGTGTTTGGTTGAGAATAATCCAACCTGTTTCGCCTTCATTAAGCGTGTCGGTCGATTTGCCATCCCTAACCAGCGCAGAGACCTGACCTTCCGCGGCTTCCGTTTCATAGCCAAGGAAATCCGTTGCTCCCTTCGTATCGGACAGATCGAACCAGATGGCGGCATCCATTGCTTCGCCTGAACCCGTCCAGGCCGCACGTGCCTTGGCCTTCTGTTCGGCCATCGCCGCATCAAAGCCCGCCACATCGACCGCGCGCCCCTTTTCGCGCAAGGCGTCCTGCGTGAGATCCAGAGGAAATCCGTATGTGTCATAAAGTTTGAAAGCTGCGCCGCCGGATAGGTCTTCACCCTCGGCCAATCCGGCCAGTTCGTCGTCCAGCAATCGCAAGCCGCGATCTAGTGTCTGGCGGAAACGCGTTTCCTCAAGCTGTAACGTTTCTGCGATCAGCGCCTGCGCTTGGCCGAGTTCGGGGTAAGCAGCACCCATTTGTTGCACAAGCGCGGGGACAAGCCGGTGCATCAGCGGGTCCTTTGCACCCAAAAGATGGGCATGGCGCATGGCGCGGCGCATGATCCGGCGCAGGACATAGCCGCGCCCCTCGTTTGACGGCATAACTCCGTCTGCCATGAGGAACGAGGTCGAGCGCAGATGGTCTGCGATCACGCGATGATGGGTTTTTCCACGCCCGTCCGGATCGATCCCGGTAGCGTCTGCACTGGCCTCGATAAGGCTGCGCATCAGGTCGGTCGCGTAGTTGTCGTTCGTACCTTGCAAAAGTGCAGCCACACGTTCGATACCCATCCCCGTGTCGATCGATTGCGCGTCGAGGTCGCGCCGGGTGCCATCGGCGAATTGCTCGTATTGCATGAAGACAAGGTTCCAGATCTCGACAAAACGGTCGCCATCTTCGTCGGGACTGCCGGGCGGCCCCCCCCAGATGTGATCTCCATGATCGTAGAAAATCTCTGTACAGGGTCCGCATGGGCCGGTGGGACCGGCCGACCAGAAATTGTCATCCGTCGCGATGCGAATGATTCGATCATCGCTGAGACCCGCATGCTTTTTCCAGATCTCAATCGCTTCTTCATCGGTATGATACACCGTCACAAGCAGGCGATCCTTGTCGATACCGAATTCTTCGGTCACGAGATCCCAGGCAAACGGAATGGCATCTTCCTTGAAGTAGTCGCCAAAGCTGAAATTACCGAGCATCTCGAAAAACGTGTGGTGCCGCGCCGTATAGCCGACATTGTCGAGATCGTTATGCTTTCCGCCAGCGCGCACGCATTTCTGCGCGGTGGTCGCGCGTTTGTATTCGCGGGTCTCAACACCCGTGAACAGGTTCTTGAATTGCACCATGCCGGCAGCTGTGAACATCAAGGTCGGATCATTGCGAGGGATAAGCGCGCTAGAGGGTACGACCGCGTGACCTTGCTTTTCGAAGTAGTTCAGGAAGGTTGATCGAATGTCGTTGAGCGTGGGCATGAGACTGGCCTTGAGGCTGCGAATTCAGTTTCCTTGAGATAGCCCCGCCTCGCGGTAGTGTCCACAAACGAAACAAGGCGCCCCGTCGGGACGCCCTGCTCCAGATTTTTTTTATGCCTTCAAAACCACGAGGATCTCAACTGTCCCGATCAACGTCTCTTTCAGGCCTCCAGGATGTCGTCATCCCCGGCCCGTTCGCCTTCGGGCATATCGAAATCAAGGCCATGGGCCGCGCGGATCTTGTCTTCTATCGCGAAAGCGATGTTCGGATTGTCGCGCAGATATTGCTTGGCATTTTCACGCCCCTGCCCGATCCGTTCATCCCCGTAGCTGAACCAAGCGCCGGACTTTTCAACCACGCCAGCCTTCACGCCCAGATCCAGCAATTCGCCGTTCTTTGAAATCCCTTCGCCATACATGATGTCGAATTCGACCTGCTTGAAGGGTGGTGCCACCTTATTCTTAACAACTTTGACACGGGTCGCATTGCCGACCACCTCGTCACGGTCCTTGATCGCGCCAATCCGACGGATGTCGAGACGCACGGAAGAATAGAATTTCAACGCATTGCCACCCGTCGTGGTCTCGGGTGAGCCAAACATCACGCCGATCTTCATGCGGATCTGGTTGATGAAGATGACCATGCAATTCGATCGGCTGATCGAACCCGTCAGCTTCCTCATGGCCTGGCTCATCAATCTGGCCTGAACACCAACACTGCTGTCGCCCATATCGCCTTCAAGTTCAGACTTTGGTGTCAGAGCGGCGACCGAATCGACGATAACCATGTTGACCGCGCCCGAGCGTACGAGCGTGTCCGTAATCTCAAGCGCCTGTTCGCCTGTATCAGGCTGTGAGATCAGTAGTTCGTCCAGATCGACGCCCAGCTTGCGCGCATATTGCGGGTCAAGCGCATGCTCGGCATCGACAAACGCACAGACCCCGCCTTGGCGCTGTTGTTCGGCAACGCAATGTAGCGTCAGGGTTGTCTTACCGGATGACTCTGGTCCGTAGATCTCGACGATGCGGCCCATTGGTAGACCGCCAATGCCAAGCGCGATATCGAGGCCCAAGGAACCGGTCGAACTGGCCTTGATGTCCTGAATGGCGTTTTCGTCGCCCAACTTCATGATCGAGCCTTTGCCGAATTGCCGCTCGATCTGGGCCAGCGCCGAATCCAGCGCCTTCTGCTTGTCTGCGTTCTTCTTACTATCCATTGTCAAAAGATCTGCCGTTGCCATTTGCTTGGTCCTTTATTGTCACACCCTTTTGGGTCCCGCAATGTTCGCGGTTCTGCTTCGATGTTCCTCTTTGGTTCTTATGTGTCCAAAACAGGAACATTTCAACAAAAATTCGCAGGATCGACTTTTGCTGGCCGGGGTTAAAGAGTGGTGTATGTCAACGGAATAATCTCGAGGGTCCGACGGATGATGATCTTTTTCAAGGCGCGGCTTGCGTTTCTTGCGGTTCCCAAGACCGGATCCACAGCCTATCAGAGCGCGCTCAGACACCATGCGGACATGATCATCTCCAATCCGCCTGCACTAAAACATGCGCCGGTCTATCGCTACAATCGTTTCATCCGACCCATGTTCGAAAAAATCTGTGGTACCGAACTTGAGGTGATGGCGCTGATGCGCGAACCGGTCAGTTGGCTGGGCAGTTGGTGGCGATACCGGCAACGACCGGCCATGGAAGGTAGACCGACTGCCACGGTTGGGGTAAGCTTCAATGACTTCATTGACGCCTACATGCAGAATGATCGACCAGCTTTTGCCGATGTCGGCGCACAATCGGTGTTTCTCGAACAACGCCCCAATGGAACCGCTGTCCGCCATCTGTTTGCCTACGAGGACGACGCGGCCGTCCATGGCTTTCTGCAAGAGAGGCTGGGCATCACATTCTCATTGGAGCGCGAGAACGCCTCGCCAGAACTAACTGTCTCTCTGTCGGCCGATGTCGAGGCACGGCTCCGACGGCACAGCGCGACTGACTTCGCTCTTTACACCTCGATCCGGCACGGTCAGGTCTGAGTCCTCAAAGAGCTCCAGTTGGCTTTGTTCAGGGCGCGGCGTGGGCGGTGGCAAGTCATCCTTGATACGTTCTGTCGACATTTTCTGCATGACCCGGCCCGTAGCTGGCCAAAAACGAAGGTTGCGGGCCTGCTTTCCGCCAAGAGAATGGCCAAGGCAATCGATCTCTTCATCAGCCAGATATTTCATGGTGAATTCGGCATTCCTCCAGCCCACATCTGACAGACCGGAAATCATGCAAGCCCCGCCAAAAGCCTTGGCGACCAGCCGGTCTCGCCTGGCACCCTGCTTTACAAGGGCATTGATCAGCAACTCCATTGAGTTGATCCCTGCAACGTTGGTGTATTTCGATCCGACCGATTGCGCGGCCCGTAGCATGTGGTTCATACCTCCGATCCCCGCCTTGGGATCCCAGATACAACAGGCCACGCAGGATCCAAGAAGCGTCGTTATGACGATCTCGGGCCGGTTGCCGATGGCGAATTCACCTTGCGTGATATGGATCCTGTTCTCCATCATGTAACCTGCTTCACGCTTCGCTGGGCCATCAAAGATAGAAGTGTTTTCGCCATATCACTCAAGGGCACCTCTTTCATGACACCGCCAGCGGCCTTCGCCGCCTTGGGCATGCCGTAGATTGCGCATGTTTCTGCGGATTGACCGACAGTCGTCGCGCCTGCCTCGCGCAATGCTTTCAACCCCTGCGCGCCATCCGCACCAAGACCAGTCATTATAGCAGCCCCGACCAGCCGACCCTGTCCCACCGCTGACTGAAAGAGATCATCGACGGCCGGTACATGGTTTTCGCCACCAGCCAGCGGCTCAAGGTACGTGTGCCATCTCCCATGCCGAAAGCTAACCAGTGTCTTCTTGTCTTCCGAATGAGCGAAGCGGATCTGCCCTCTTTGCAACCGTGCGCCATCTTGAACCATCGCAATATCAATGGGAAACATTTGTCGCAGGCGGGTTGCAAAGCTTTCTAAGAACCGTTGCGGCATATGCTGAGCAATCACGACAGGCGGAATATTAGACCGCAATCCGGACAATAAGACCTCCAACGCAGTAACACCGCCTGTGGACGAGCCCACAAGAATGATCTGATCATCGCCCAAACCAACATAGGGCGACGCTGGCGCAACAGATCGAGTGGATGAGTATACTCGCGCCTGGCTGGCAAGCATGACGCGCTGTCGTATGTCATCTTCATCCAATTGGCCTGGCAATATGGGCTTCGCCATGCAGTCGGATGCACCAAGCGAAAGCGCGCGAATTGCAGTATCGCTGTTTGGGCGTGTGAGACCAGAAAACATGACGACTGGCATAGGACGCCTTTTCATCAGACGGTCCAGGAATTCCAGGCCGGACATATCCGGCATATCGACATCAAGGATAAGAACATCGGGCCTTTGATGCACAATCAATTGACGTGCTTCCTCCGCACATCCCGCCTCAGCAACGACCCGAAGGTTCGGATGGGCGTCCAGAACCAATCTCAACCACCTGCGAATACTGCTGGAATCGTCGACAACGCCGACCCTGATATGATGCCTGGCGCCTTGCACGGATCAGACAAATTTCGGCAATTGAAAAAGGCCAATAACCAAAGATGTTTGTGAAGACACGCCGATCTCATTTGAAAAGGATGAGGATTGAAGAAACACGCAAAAACACTTCCACTGATCAACACAACACCTGCACCATGCCGGTCTCCGGTGAAATCTCCCTTAATCAATCACTGCGAAACCGCGAAGGTCGAGACATTGATACGCAGAATACTGCGCCAAACTATCTCGATGTTTCGAGGTATTGGCGACAAATCCGCCAAAGAACCAAAGTAGTGGCGCAATGCGTATACGCGCGACGTCGCCGACTGCAGCCGCGCATTGCGACGCTATGTCCTTGACCGGACACAAAGCGGAGGAGTGTTTGGTCTGAAATGGCTCGAAACCAAGTCTTGGTACGCGCTTTGATCCAAGTGGCTTTGTTATCGAAACCGTTCCCGTTTCTTCCATTGATTGGGTTTCATTAAAGACCGATAGAGCGGATCCTTCGCGAGTAGAGAGTGAGACCGGTGGTTTTCGTGCTCACCCACAGTGGTGTACGGCTAAAGCGGGCAAGCTTTGAAGGTGCACCCGCTGCCATGCGGGAAGATCGTAGTGGCGGGTTCCATGGCATCATCGGGGAGCTGCAAAAATCCGCGGCCTGCCTATCTCATCCGCTGCTGGCAGAAGCCGTCTCCGGTCCGTTTGATTTTGATCCCGGTGATCTCTGCAAGGATGACGGGCGCACGCAGGCTTACCTAATGGTGCCGCCCGAGTTTCTGGAACTCTGGGCACCTGTCCTCAAAGCGATCTTTGTTGGCTGCATGGTGGAAAAATCCAAGCGACCAAACGCGCCGCGCCAGCTCTGGGTTCTGGATAAATGCGGGCAGCTCGGGCGCTTCCCGGTCATCCCCGAGATGTTTGCCTGTGGGGCGGGGATCTCCACTTGGTTTTCCCAAATTGTTGCTTTGAGACGCCCGTCTCGAAGGGTTTCAAGCGGTTGATTAGACGTGTTTGATCGTTCCATGGGTTTTCTTCTTTCTCATGGTTGGGGATTCAGTTTTCAGGAATGTCAGTCGTGCTTTTGCGGACTTAACTTCTGGTCTGCATCGCAAAAGAACGACATCGGACGATAACACAGGATTGATTTCCTTTTTAGATCAAAATTATTTTTTTATCAGCATATTAGCGATGTCTTATTTGTTTAGCCGTCATGATTTTTGCTTGGTGCAGACGGTTTTCCGGGTTGCGTTTTTTTGCGGAACCAATCCTCTTCAAAGAGCTTGCGACTGGGCGGTGCGAAAGACGGACACGGCGCCGGCAACACATGCCGCATTGTCTTCGGTTTGTGCCCATCGCTGTATTTGATGTCCCGGAACCGCTCGGGTGTTTCGTGCGAGATGATCTGCGCCGCCCGTGCGCCCGTGCGCTCTTGAACTCATACCTGGACAGCCCCGCATCGCGGTAAAAGCCGGGCATGATGGATGGCAATTCCCCCCCCGCCGTAGGTAGGCAAAGGACAGCGCCGAGTGATTGAATTTCGGGGCGTCGGTCATGCCGGGAAGCCTTCAATGTACGACCACAGGCCATCGGCGTATTGCTGCAGGTGAGCGAATTGGTCTGGAGCAGTTTCGGTAATGACCTTACGCTCGCGCGTCCTTCAGTGGGTCTGAACCTGCACAGAGTCCAGCGGCGGTGATAGGGGTTGGGATGAAAGCGCCCCGCCATCCAGTTCTGTGTCCAGTAGGGCTTGCGCCTGGCATAGAGTGACCCTGGAAGATCATCGCAGAGGATGTAGAGACCATCGCGCTCTGTGCGGGTGACCTCGTCAGGCGTCCTAAGTGCCCGGGCATGTTTACGCTTGAAGCGCGTTTCCTGCTCGATCTGGACGAGCTGCTGCGCCCCGGCGAATGGATCAGCCCCGCCAAGAACCCTACAGATCAGCTCCTGTTCCGCCGCAAGCTGTCCGCCGCCAGAGCCGCGTTTGCCGACATCTGGGACGTAAAGCTTGAGCGCGTCCAACAACAGGCCGCGCTTTACCAGGCGAAGATCAAGGAGAGCGACACGCAGGTTGAGACGCTGCCGGGTCGTCTTCTCGACGCCGAAACCAAAACAGTTGTCCAGGCCTACGAGGGAAGATTACCAGACTGGAGGAAGAAAAGCTTCTCCTATCCGAAAGAGCTGCGGGATCAGGCCGTCCGGTACGGCGCTTCCCACAGATGTTCGAGCTCGCCAGCGCGTTTCCTCTAAACCCTTGTAAAGTTTGGAAAAGTGGTCGCTGCGAGTTGCAGCGACTCGTGCTCAGGCTGACGTTTTCGAAGCGCTTGGCCGATGTCCGGGATCAGGGGTTTCGAACCCCGGAATTATCTTTTCCATTCAAAGCACTAGGGGGTAATTTCGGGGCTAGTTGTAAAATGGCGGAGCGACAGGGATTCGAACCCTGGAGACGGTCTCCCGCCTACACACTTTCCAGGCGTGCGCCTTCGACCACTCGGCCACCGCTCCGTTCGGGCGGTGTAGCCCGGCCCCGCCTTTAAGTGCAAGCCTGAAATCCAGCTCAGCCCTCGCTTGGCTTGGGTTGGTGAGGCGTATCAACGAACGGTTCAGCTTTCTCGCCCATGTCCATACCCAAGGCTTCGGGGTTGCGCAACCAGACGTCGCGTTGCGCGAATGGTATCTCAATGCCCTCTTCCACAAAGCGCTCGGCTATCTGATGATTGATCTCGTTGCGCACGCTCAGGGACCAATTGACATCCCGCACGATCATCCGAACCTCGAAGTCCAATGAACTGGCACCAAATCCAGCAAATAGGATCATGGGTGCGGGATTGGCCAAAACCATCGGATGCGCCTCGGCGATTTCACGCAGGATCTGGTCGATGCGGCGCGTATCCGAACCATAGGCGACCCCAATTGGTACGATGACCCGGCCAACCGTATTTCCTCGCGTGTAGTTCGTGACGGTTCCGCTGACCAGATCCGCATTGGGCACAATGACGTCGGTGCGGTCAAAGGTTTCGATCCGTGTTGAGCGCACTGAGATGTCGCGTACATAACCCATCTGGCCACCAACCTCGATCCAGTCGCCCTCGGAAATCGGGCGTTCTATCAGCAGAATGATGCCAGACACGAAGTTTGAGACGACGGTCTGAAGACCAAAACCGATACCGACTGAAAGCGCCCCTGCGACAATCGCAAGGTTTGAAAGGTCGATACCGGCCGAAGTGACGGCGATGATGGTCGACAGGAAGATACCTATATAACCAAGACCGGATACGACCGCTGTCTGTCCACCCGAGTCAAGCCGTGTTTTCGGCAAAACAGAGGATTTCATCGACCCCTGAATGGTACGAGTCAGGAAGTAGCCAATGATGAAGACGACAATCAACGTGAGCAGGCTTCCCGGGGAGATCGTCGTTTCACCGATTGAAAACCCCACACGAGCGCGCGCCCAAAGTTCGGTGAGGTCAGTGACCCGCGCGCCCCATATGAGGGCGAGGAACGGCAGCGACAGGATAATCAGGGCAAAACCCAAAAGCGTCGGGATCAGGCCATCAGCCGTGGCGTCCCCGCGCGAGACAATGACGTAGAGACGGCGCACCACCTCTTGCAAGAGCGATACGATCCCGAACAGCGCAATCGACATCACCGTCGGGAAAATCAGCATCTCCGCGGCCGAGGCGTATCCAGCCGCCGCCAGAAGTGTTGCAAGCAGCGCAACGATCTTAAGTATTCGGCCTAGAAGACCAATCAGGCGAGTCCGATAATCGCTTTCAGCCGAAAGATTGGCCTTGGCCGGATCGTGGCGCCGGAGCAACTGCCCGATCCGGAATGTCATCAATGAGACGAAAACGATCAGGGGAAAGAAAAGGACCGCCTGCGTTCCGGGGCTAAATCTGTCAAGGTCGCTCAATCGTTCGAACAAAAGCCCGACTGCGAAACAGATCCCCAGAAGCGTGGCATAGGCCCGCCCTTCGGAACGCCGATTGCTGTCCAGCCCAAGCGGCGTCTCGACCTCGTCTGCGATGGGAAAAATCCGACTGCCCAACCAGCGGACGAGGAAAACCGCTAACCCCATCGGAACGAGGGCGCCCAGAATGACCTCGCCCCGAGGACCATAAAGCCCCGAGACGCGCGCGGCCGTAATCAGGGCGATCAATCCGGCAACGGGCAACAGGATCTGGCCAAGAGAGACGACAAAGCCTGTCACACCGGATGCCCGGCTGTCTTCATAGCGCGCGATCCGCACAGCAAGCTTTTCCATCCAACCGCGAGATCGCACAACAAGGACGATGCCCAAAACGGCGAGCAGCAGGATGACAGGCAAGTTATCCTGCGCCACGGTGCGTTGATTGGGGTTGTTCCAAGCCGCGCGGACGTCTGCAATGCTGTCCCCGACCGAGTCATTCAGATCGGCCAGCGCCTGCGGCCAGAGCGTTGGGTTCAAGGGAATTGGTCCCGCATCCAGAAGCTTGTCGGCCTGACGTGTCCGTATGATGGTGTCAATTTCGGAAATGATGCCGTTTGCGCGCGAAAACGCCTCTTCTGCAGTGCGGCGGGGCGTAGTCAGGCGGTTGAGTTGTTCGTTCAGCTCGGCACGTCTTGCCGCAATCTCAGCCGCCTCGTCCTGACCTTCTTCAGGGGCTGGGCCCAAGGCGGCAATCTGTTCCCGAAGTGTGCCGATCCGGCTGTCATTGGCGTTTAGCTGCGCCTGGAACTGTGATCGCCAGCCATTGATCTCGGCCCGCAATCGCGAAAACGCCTCGTCTGATGCACTCGCGCGTTCAATGGCCGCCTCTGCCCGTGAGGCGACGTTTTCCCAAGCCTCGTAGTCAGGAGGTCCTGATTGCTGCTGTTGCTGCGCCACAACAGCTACCGGCGCAATGCCCGCGCAGACCAGTGTCAGCGCCAGCAAAAGAAGCCGAACAAGTGTCATATTAGACGTCCTCGAACACACCCGGGATCGTCGACGGTGATGCACTCAGCCAGCTCGGCAGCGGCAAACCCTTCTCCTTAAGGAAATCCGGATTGAAGACTTTGGACTGATAACGTGTGCCGTAGTCGCAAAGGATCGTGACAATCGTATGCCCCGGCCCTAACGCCTTGGCCAATCTGATCGCACCGGCAATGTTCACGCCTGTCGATCCCCCCATGCACAAACCTTCATGCTGGAGCAGATCGAATATGATCGGCAGCGCCTCGCTGTCTGGAACATTGTAGCTAAAATCGGGCGTGAATCCTTCGAGATTGGCTGTGATACGCCCTTGCCCGATCCCTTCGCTGATCGATGAACCGCTCGAGGTGAGTTCACCCGCCGTGTAATATGAATGCAGCGCCGCACCGTCAGGGTCGGCCAATCCGATCTTAACGCCCTTGGGCTGAAGCACTTGCGCCACACCGGCCAACGTCCCGCCCGAGCCGACGGCGCAAATGAAGCCGTCAACGTTGCCGCCTGTCTGTTCCCAGATTTCCGGCCCAGTTGTGTCGATATGGGCCTGGCGGTTGGCGACATTGTCGAACTGATTGGCCCAAATTGTGCCGTTCGGCTCTGTTCCGGCAAGCTGGTTGGCCAAGCGTTCCGAGTAATGAATATAGTTGTTTGGGTTGCGGTAGGGCGCCGCGGGCACTTGAACAAGCTCTGCGCCTGCGAGGCGCAGCATGTCCTTTTTCTCCTGACTTTGTGTTTCCGGGATGACGATAACCGTCTTGAAACCCATCGAAGCGCCAACAAGTGCGAGCCCTATTCCGGTATTGCCCGCAGTGCCCTCCACAATCGTGCCGCCGGGTTTCAGATCGCCCCGTTTCACCGCATCCTTGATGATCGAAAGCGCAGCGCGGTCCTTGACTGATTGGCCGGGGTTCAGGAACTCTGCCTTACCCAGAATGTCGCATCCTGTTTCTTCGCTTGCCTTGCGCAGCTTGATCAACGGTGTTCTGCCAACGGCGTCAGCCAGATCAGAAGCAATGCGCATGGTCGAGATCCTTCCCTAAAACTCTCCTTCGGGTGTAAAGGCCTGCGTGACAGACCTCAAGCGGCAGCCGCCTAGGAGACGGCACGCAGCCGGGCGCGATGATGTGCAAGCCAATAGGTCAAAAGGGTCACGGGTGTATTGGCGGTTTGCCGATCCTCAGCCATGCTCAGAAGGTCATCGAAAGGCATTACATGGGCCCTAATGTCTTCGCCTTCGGCGACTACGCCGCCCTCGCCCGCAGCCGTATCAGGCAGATCGCAAATGCCGACAAAGACGTGGAAGAAATCGGTCGATGCGCCCGGGGAAGCGTATCCTTCTGCAACCGGTTCAAGCTGCCGGAACGTCAGTCCGGCCTCTTCCATCGCCTCTCGGCGCGCAGTCTCGCGAGGTGTTTCGCCGGGGTCCACCAGACCTGCGACGGGCTCCATTTGCCACAGCACAGGATCCTGCCGCGCTAGCGGTCCCATGCGGATCTGCTCAACCAACAGCACCCGGTCCCGTTCGGGATCGTATGGCAACACGATCGCCGCGTCAGTGCCCACAAAGACCTCCCGCTCCACGAGTTCAGAAGTGCCTCCATCAAAGCGCTCATGCTTCAGCAGCACCCGGTCAAAAGCGAAGAAACCTGAATACTCGCGGGATCGTTCGATCAGCTCTAGGTTGCCCCGCATAACATTGGCGCCATGACGCCCCGATTGCGCCAGAAGACATGATGCAGCGCGGGCTCGAATTCGAGGAAATATCTTTGCCACATCGGCCGAGGATCTTTTGCCATGATATGACATGACCTCCTCTGCGGCAAAGCAAGTCAGTTCTGCCCATTGAGCGGTCCAAACCTCCAGCGACCAGATATCGTCATCCGCCTGCATATCGTCGGGCGGCATGTAGACATCAGCGACGTCCCCGTCTGTCAGAACGAAAGGTCTGAGCTCATAGCCAAATCCGCCCTCGTAATAACTCAGACGCTCAATGTCGGTTTCTGTCAGGCCGCTCACCTTGACGCCCCGGCTTTGCCAGCCGGGTTGTGGGGTGATTATCGGGTATGCGCCATCAGGACCCGAGAGCGTTAAGTAGTCGGCCAATCCCACATCCTCAAATACCAGATCACCGACGGGGTGGCCCAGAACGATTTCAAGGAGTGGAAGATGGCGCAAAGTGCCGTAAAGGAAGAGACTCATCTCAGCGCCAGGTGCGCGATGCGCCCTCGGCCAAAAGTCCGGCGAGGATCCCCCCAAACGCCAACGATCCCAGAACCGGCACTGTCGCCATTAGAAAAAACCAATCGGCTCCAATTTCGAAGATGGCGATCAGCGACTCAAAGGCGTTGTCAAAACGGTTGCGCATGGCAAGACGCACCATCTCGTTGCAGGCTTGAACGAACAAGCCCCAAAAGATGAGCATGAACGCACCCGTGATGCCCATGTTTATCGCTGAAACAAGCCCCCTTCCGGCCCGAGAGCCGATGATTGTCCAGCCTACCAATGCACCTAAGCCGGCGTTGATCCAGAAGAAATATCCGACATAGACTTCGGACTCGGCTTGCTCCTCCAGCAGAGGCACGATCATACCTGAAACCACAAAGCCGACGATGCCCAACACCAGCGCGGCCGTAAGACGTGCTGCGTCAGGCATGATCCCATCCGTTGTATATCATTGTTCTAGCCGGGTTTTCTGATCGTGATCTGCGTGACATCACAATTGGCACTATCGAAGGTCGCCGCGCAAGAGGTCAGATAAAAATTCCACATGCGGCGGAAGCGGTCATCAAATCCCATATCGGCGATCTGATCCCACTTCTCGTTGAATGTCTCATGCCAGCGACGCAAGGTCAGGTGATAGCTGGGCCCGAACTCAACGGATCTTTCAACAGCGAGGCCAGCCCGGACGATCTGTTCGCGCAAGGCTGACGGACTTGGCAGCATACCTCCCGGAAAGATGTATTTCTGAATGAAATCAACGCCGCGGCGATAGACCTGCCATCGGCGATCCTGAACAGTGATGATCTGCAACGTGGCGTTCTTGCCAGGTTTCAACCGCTCGCGCAAAGTGCTGAAGTATGTCGGCCAATACCGCTCTCCCACGGCTTCGAACATCTCAATGCTCGCGATGCCATCGTAGCTGCCGCGCTCGTCCCGATAATCCTGCAGCTTCAAATCCACAAGATGTGAAAGTCCTGCACTTTCAATGCGCTGCCGGGCATATTTAAACTGCTCTTCGCTGATGGTGAGGCCAGTCACCCGCAAGCCACGCTCTTTCGCGGCATATTCAGCAAACCCGCCCCAACCGCAGCCGATTTCAAGGATATGATCGCCCGGTTGCGCACCCATCTGATCGACCATGCTCGCGTATTTGGCGATCTGTGCTTTTTCCATGCTTTCCTGACCTGTCTCGAAAAGCGCGGACGAATAGGTCATCGTATCGTCAAGCCACAGCCCGTAGAATTCATTGCCCAGATCGTAATGGTGGCTGATGTTCTTTTTGGCCTGTGCCTTGTGGTTGCGTTGCAGCCAGAAGCGGAACTTCTCGAAACGCCTGACAAGGCCCATACCGGGAAATCCGTCATAGATGTCTTCGTTATCGGCATGGACGAGGTCCATGAAGGCTTGCAGGTCAGGCGTGCTCCACCATTCGTCGAGATACGCATCGCAAAAGCCGAGATCGCCCTCGCGGATCAATCGGGCAAATAGATCAGAATTGTGAATGTGAAGCTCTGCGACAGGGCCAGGGTTCTTGCCCTGTGCTCGAAAGACCCTTCCATCCGGTAAGACAAAGTCGATCCGACCGTTGTTCATGTTATGCGTCATGGACATGACATGCGCAAAGTACCGTGGCAGATGCTTCTGCCCTTCCGTTGTGGTCAGGACCATCCCCGCTCCCCGTTTTGTATTATTGTAAAGCTACGTTGACAGATCACCTGGCACAACACTAGAAATCTCGGTTTTCGTAAGCACTTAGCGCCCGCTTGCGGCCTTCGTCGGCGGCAACAATCGGATCTGGATATGCGTCCTGCGGCGTCATCCCCCAATGTCGCGGTATGGCTTCAAAGTACCTGAGCGCATCCTCATGCGGATTGGAATGCCCTTCCGCAATCCAGCGGCTGACATACGCGCGTTGCTTGTCAAACTTGTCGAGCTGGGCGACCGGATTGAATACCCGGAAATAGGGTGTCGCGTCGGGGCCAGACCCGGCCGACCATTGCCAACCCATGGCGTTAGAGGCCGGATCCCAGTCGATCAGGCAATCCTCAAACCAGTGGAGACCAATCTTCCAGTGCGTCATGAGGTGCTTGCACAAATAGCTTGCCACGATCATGCGCCCGCGGTTGTGCATCCGGCCTGTCACGTACATCTCGCGCATGGCGGCATCCACAAAGCGAATACCGGTGCGGCCCCTCTTCCAAGCCCAGACTTCAGCCTTTTGCGCGTCTTCGTTCCAGGGGAAATCGTCCCACGCCTCGCGCCAGTTGTCAGATACGATGTGGGGGGTGTGATGCATCAAGTGATATGCGAATTCACGCCACACCAACTCCTTCAGAAAAACCTCGGCGCCGCTTTTACCCTCTTCAAGTGCTCGAACACCGGCATGCCAGCACTGATGCGGGCTGATCTCTCCAAGCGCCAGGTTTTCCGAAAGGTTTGAGGTGCGATCTTCGGAGGGAATGTCGCGCCCTTCGTTGTAAGTGGCCACTTTGTGCGCCATGAACGCGTCCAGCCGGGTTGCTGCCGCCTCTTCCCCAAGCTGGACAAAAGGCCTTACGACCTGAGCGCCTCGGTTCATTCCAGCGCCAAGCGTCCAATCCTCTAGGGCGTCGCTTTCCGGCCATGTCTCAGGCGCCTGAATCGAGCCTGGCGTGCTAAGCGGAGCCTCAACATCCCGATCCTTCACGGACTTCCAGAACGGTGTGTACACCTTGTAGAAGCCACCCGATCCGGTTTCGACCGTCCAGGGTTCGAACATCAGATGCCCTCCAAAGCTGCGCGCGTCGATCCCTTCAGCCTTGAGCGTCTCCTTGACCTTGGTGTCGCGCGTGACTGCCACAGGATCGTATTGGCGCGTCCAATAAACTGCCCCTGCCCCGGTTTCCTGTGTCAGCTTGCGCAAAGCATCCAGCGCACCACCACGTCGCAGAATCAGACTGCTCCCCCTTTTGATGAGGCTTTCGGCCAGTGTCTCAACCCCAAGACCAAGGCGCCATTTCGATGCAGCCCCATATCCGTCCACAAGATCGTCGCAGATGAAGACCGGAATAACGGGCGCGCCGGACTTGCAGGCTGCGGTCAGGGCGGGATGGTCCGACAGCCGCAAGTCACGGCGAAACCACATCAAAATCGGCTGACGGCTCATTTTGACCTCTTTTAACTCCTTACGTTCCGACGGGTGCGTCGGATCAAATGCACCACCTTGCCCTAGGGGAAGCTTCTTCCATACAACAAAAAGGCCCCGGCAATAGATCTCGCCGAGGCCAATATTGGTTAGATGTTCTGACTATTCAGCGGGTGTTGCCGCTCCGTCCATCTCTCCGATCGTCGTTGGAACGCCGGCTTTCTCTCGACGTCCATCGTTCCAGATTGCCTTGATGAGTGCCAAACACATCATCACCATCACAACCGAGAAAGGTAAGGCGCCGATCACCATTGCAGTCTGGATGGCTGAAGTGCCGCCAGATAGCAGCAGACCGGCCACCACAAGGCCAAGCGCACCGCCCCAGAAGAGGATGTGTGGGCGCGCCTTTGGTCCTTCATCGCCTGCCGCGTTGATCGTGTTCACAATCAGAACGGCCGAGTCTGCCGACGTGACAAGGAAAGTCATCAACAAGACCACTATCAGAACCGCCATGCCCCAAGCCAAAGCCTGTGCAATTGGGGCCAGCATGAATTCGGTCATGGCGAAGATCTTGTCACCGTTGCCCGCATCCAAGATCACGCCATCCGCGCCGCCGTTCAATTCAAGGTCGATGGCTGTGCCACCCGCCCAAGCGAACCAAACAAAGCACATCAGCGATGGCACGATCATGGCGCCCAGCACGAATTCGCGGATTGTCCGGCCGCGTGAAATACGCGCAAGGAACAAGCCCACGAAAGGTGCGAATGCGATCCACCAGGCCCAATAGAAGACCGGCCACCAGCCCTGCCATTGTGCAAGCAAGAAGGCTTCGGACCCTTCGACCCCGTCGGATTGATAGACGTTGAAGCTGAGGCCAGGCAACGCAATCAGATAATCCCAGATGCCAACAAAGAAAGCCGTCGCACCGAAGAATGTCGCGCCAAACAGGATGAAGAAGCCGAGCAGAACAATCGACAGAACCATGTTGATGTTCGACAACCACTTGATGCCCTTGCCGACGCCAGAGAGCGCCGAAAGGGTCGAGGCGCCCATGATAACCAGCAAGGCCACGACAATGCCGAATGTATTCGGCGTATTTGTGATGCTTTCACCTGCTGCGTTGACGGCATCCGCGCCATGGACAAGGCCGCCAATGCCAATGCGGGTCAGTCCAGCCACAAACTGATCAACGCCAAAACCCAATGTTTGCGCCACACCAAGGATGGTCGCGACCACGGCAACGATGTCGATGATATGTCCGATGATGCCCGACAGCGACTTACCGAAAAGCGGCGTCAGCGACGATCTAATGGTAAGTGGTAAACCGCGACGATAGCTGAAGAAGGCCAAAGCAAGCCCCGCGACAGCATAACAAGCCCATGCGCCCAGCCCCCAATGCAGGAAAGACCAGACGTAGGCGTCACGCACATTGTCTGCACCAAGCGCAGTCGTCTCGCCCGAAATGACCGAAGGGTTGTTCTGAAAGTGCGCCACGGGTTCAGCAACCGCCCAGGTCAGCATGCCGACACCGATACCCGCCCCGAACATCATCGAAAACCATGAGAAATTCGAGAATTCCGGCTCTTCTCCTGGTTGGCCAAGATTGAGCCTGCCGGCCGTCGGCCATAGCGCCAAGCCTAGGCATACGATAATGAAGAAGGCGACCACCCAAATGTACCAGGCCGCGAAGTTTGCCAGAATAACACTGTTGAGATCGCCCAGGATCCGGCCGGACTGTGTCGGCCAAAATATACACCAGACGACAAGCACGCTGATGATGATCTTGCTGATGACTGTGACGTCAACACTGAACCCCCGATAAAAGCCGCTATCCGCGGTCTTGATCGGAAGATCAGACAGAGGAGGTTTTATTGTCATGTTCCCTGTTTCCAACTTTTTTGTTTATTGGTGCAGAGAGCGTAACACATAATTTTCAAAGGCAACACAATTTCTGCGTGATCGGCAAAAGTGTGAACAGGTTTATATGATTTAAAACAAGGTCTTACGGCGCAGCACTTCATCGCACGCGCCGCGATGTTGCCGATGAGTAGCCAAACTTAGCCTATGTGAGACGCGATCTTCTCTGCAATCTTTTTTATGGCATCCATGTCACCGGCCTGCCCTGGTGGCCGAAGTGCTACACCTTCGTGGCGTGGCAAGATATGAAAATGCAGGTGAAAAACCTCTTGCCCGCCGGGGCCTTCGTTGAATTGCTGGATCGTGATCCCATCCGCCGACAGGCCAACCATTGCGGCATTCGCCACTTTCTTGACGCTGGCCATAACGCTGGTCAGTTGCGCCTCCGAGGCATCCAGAACGTTCCGGCATGGCGTTTTGGGGATCACCAGGCAATGCCCGTCCGCACGCGGAAAAATGTCCATAAAGCACAAAGTGTCGTCGTCCTCATAAACGCGGATCGACGGGATCTCGCCCCTCAGTATCTTGGCAAAAATGTTTTGATCGTCATAGCTCATGCGTTGACATCCACGACCACGCGGCCTTTGACTTGGCCTTTCAGGATGTCGGCGCCAAGATTTGGCAGATCGGACAGCGTGGCAGGTTGCATCATTGTTTCCAGCTTATCCATCGGCAGGTCAGTTGAAATCCGCTCCCAAGCCCGGACACGATTGTCATAGGGCTGCATCACGCTGTCGATCCCCAAAAGGTTCACACCGCGCAGAAGGAACGGGATAACCGTTGTTGGCAGGGCCGCACCGCCCGCCAGTCCGACGGCCGAAACCGAAGCACCATATTTCATCTGTCCGAGGACCCGAGCCAACATGTTACCACCCACGGCATCGACGCAACCTGCCCAGGTTTCTGCCTCAAGCGGGCGCTTTGTCGTCTCGTTGATGTCGTCCCGCGGCACGATTTGCGTCGCGCCGAGGCTTGCTAGGTAGTCGCTGGTTTCAGGGCGCCCGGTGACAGCGGCGACCTCGTGGCCCAGTTTGGCAAGGATGGCTGTTGCGACAGACCCGACTCCGCCCGCAGCCCCTGTTACCAGAACCGGTCCGTCCTTGATGCCGTGATCCTCAAGCGCCATTACGGCCAGCATGGCCGTAAAGCCTGCCGTTCCGACAGCCATGGCCTGTCGCGTGTCGAGAGCGGATGGCAGCGGCACCAGCCAATCGGCCTTGACGCTAGCCTTTTGGGCATAGCCGCCCCAATGCACCTCGCCCACTCGCCAGCCGGTCAGAACCACCTTGTCGCCTGGCTTGTAACGATCGCTTTCAGAGCTTTCCACAGTTCCAGCAAAATCGATCCCCGGCACGTGCGGATAGTTACGCACCAAGCCACCACCGGGGCCAATGCAAAGACCGTCCTTGTAGTTGACCGTCGAATACTCAACTGCGACGACCACGTCACCCTCAGGCAAATCGTCAAGGCCGATCTCTTCAACAGCCGCGTTGGTTTTTCCGGTCTCTTCATCTTTGCGGACCATCAAAGCGTTAAACATGTTCGTCTCCCAATTGAGGCGGATGCCCCTGTCTGTGTCTGTCAGAGCCAGAATGTCTCCCAGACATTAGCCGCCTGAACACCGGCCGGTGTCACCACATCCAGATCGGTGCCTTCGTCCCAATGTGTCATACGCACGATGCCGATGGCCACATTGGTATTGAAATCCGGGGACCAAGCAGCACTGGTCACGTTCCCGACATGTTTGCCATCCACCATCAGCGGCCAGCGCCGATCGCATGTCGGGACGCGATCCCCGAAAATCTCAATTGCGCGGACCTGGCGGATCGGACCTTCCTGGGCCACACGCAAAAGCGCATCGCGTCCCACACAACCAATCGCGGTCTGCGTGTTGCAGAACTTGCCCAAACCGCATTCATGAGGCGTGTTCCGAGCCGTCATGTCATTGCCGTAGGACAAAAGTCCGCCCTCAACTCGCTCAATCCCATTGGGACATCCTGCCCTGACATCAAGATCTCTGCCGGCCTCCATTAGCGCCTTCCAGAGCGGCATGCCGAGGTCACTGCCCTCGACGTAGATCTCAAAGCCGCCTTGCCGGGAATAGCCGGATCGGGCGACGGCCATGCTGCGGCCCTGAAACTCAAGCATGTTGAAGCGGAAGAATCGGATGTCCCGCACCTGATCGCCGAAGACGCGCGCCATCAAATCGTCGGCCTTCGGCCCCTGAACGGCCAGGGGTGAAACATCCGGTTCGTCTACCAAGACGTCCAGTCGGAAGCCATAGGCAAGTCCCTTGACCCAGAAAAGCAAATCACTGTCGGCGATCGAGATCCACCAGCGGTCCTCTGCCAACTTGATTGCGACGGGATCATTGAGCATCCCGCCCGTCTCATCCACGATAGGCACATAGTAGCACTGGCCGGGCAGCATCCCCCGAAGGTCCCGCGGGGTGAGCATCTGCATCAGGCGTCCGGCATCGGGGCCGCGCAACTCCACTTGGCGCTCCACCGAAACGTCCCATAGCTGCACGGCGGATTTGAGGTGGCGATAATCCTCCTCGACACTTTCGAAAACGGTCGGCAACAGCATGTGGTTGTAGATCGTGTAAGCCTTGACTCCGGCCGCTTCGACCCCGTCAGAAAAAGGCGTGCGGCGCAGCCTGCGCGACGGCGACAAGAGCACCATCAGGCGTCCTCCGGCATGAAGCCCAGATCGCTCACCGGTGCCTTAAGGCCTTCCGCCGTCATCATCGCGTGGACCTGTCCTCGATGGTGCGTCTGATGATTGAAGAAATGCACGACCAATTGTGCAAGTGGCTTTCGTTGCGTCTGCTGGGTCATCCCCGAATACCAGCTTAGATCGCCCGTCAGATCGACACTGTCCAATTTGTCTGCCCACAACTTGATCTTGCCATCGGTCTGAAAGCGCTCGGCCGTCCAGACGGCAAAGGTTGGTGTCAATTGCTTGTGTTCGGCTGCCGGAACTTTGGGTGGATCCACGCGGTCATCGAACCGGTTCAGCCAGATCTGATCCCCCCACAAGATGTGGTTCAAGGTCGCGAAGATCGACCCGAAAAAAGCCCCTCTGTCCTGGGTCAGGACATCTGCATCGACCCCATCAAGCAGCGCGGTCAGTTGCGCGTTTTGCCAGGCGTTATAGCGCGCCATCATCCGCACGTAATCCGCGTCGATCACGGTTTGGGGCCTTTCCAATCGATAGGGCAAATCTCGGCCGACTTGCCGCCGAAGTCCCAGATCCGGCCGTAGTCGCGCACCTTGGACTTTGTGCCACGCGCAGCGATAATGTCAGGCCCCATCCAATATTTAGAATTGCTTATCATGACTGGATGATCAGGGCTGCTGCCGTCGATCATCTCGATCTCGCCCTGGATCTTGCGCCCGATGTAAAGCCCACGCTTTTTGCCTTCGCGCACAATTTCAACCTTCTCCCGCTCAGCCCCAACGATGTCGCTCACCAGCATCGTGAATAGGCCTGTTGTCCCGCCTGCAGCGCCCGAGAAAATCTGCAGCAAACCATTGTAGGCCTTCCCGCTTGCCCTTTCATCGACATAGGCCGCCACGCGCCAGCCGCCCTCGGCCATACGACCTGGTATGTCCACCATCAAGCCGACATTCAGTCCAGACAAATCCTCACCTTCGAAATGCCCTTCATCAATCGCAATCGCCATCCACGCCTTGCAATCGCCTTCGGTGGGCGGATGCGCGCCAAGTGACACAACGCAAGGGCAGAAGACAGTGCAGGAACAATTCAGGAAGAGTTCTCCCTTGATCACCCATTCAGTCGGGTTCATCTGACGACGCCCCGGATTTGGCATTCGGCTGTCAATACGCTGGGAGATCGGCAAGCGATCCGCGTCCGGTCTTTTCTTTACAGCCATATCTCTCCTCCGATCAGGGCCCATGCAATCCCGGCCAGGATCAATATGAAGCCCATTGGTTTTGTTACGTATTGCCCGATTTGGGGCAGCTTCTCGATCACCATGAAAAGCGTGGCGAGGCCCATCCACAAAAGGCTCATCACGCCACCGACAAAGCCAAGTGCCATGAAGCCCCAGCAGCACCCGACGCAGAACGCGCCGAGGCCCAGCCCCATGCGCAAGCCCCCCGCGAAGCCGGTCTTCCAATGGCCCAGAAAATAACTCATCGGGCTATGGCAAACCCCATGACAGACTTCTTTCGTGCGGCTGAATTGGAAAAGACCGACAACAATCATCAGGGCAGCGCCCACCAATGGCCATTTCGGTATACCAAGCATATCGATTACGCCCCCAAAAAGCAACGCAAGCTGGGCGCCGGCGATCACGGCCGCAAACAGGACCCAGACGATGAAGTATCCGAACAGAACGCCAAGCCAACCTGCGCGTGTGCCATCCGCGCTAACCATAAGTGCTTCGTAATTTGTCAGTGTGGGCACGAGTGTCGGGAGCATCATTGCGGCCATCATCACCGCCCACATCCAGAAAAGCGGCCCGAATTCAGCCATTGGCATGTACATGTCCATGCGCGGGTCCATCGCTGCCATCCGCTGGCCCATCTCGCCGGGTCGACCAATAAGGTCGAGATCCATCGCCATGGCCATCTGGTAAAGCCACCACCAAGACAGAAGGATCAGGCCAAAAAACCCGAGCCAAAGTGTGGATCTAACTAGATGCGGCATGGTCTCTCCCGCGACTCAGCACTGGACTGATAAATGTCAGACATATAAATGTATGACAAATGAAAATTGATCCTGACAACCCCGCCGATCTCTCCGCTCAGATCGCCAAGGCCATCCGTGATGCGATCGTGGCAGGTGATCTGATCGTTCATCAGCGTCTTCCGTCCGAGGCGGAACTGGCCGATCAGTTCGATGTGTCGCGACCAACCGTGCGCGAGGCGCTCAAACGCCTTGCGGCGCAGTCGTTGATCCGAACGCAACGCGGCGCAACAGGCGGGGCATTTGTTAATCATTTGCGGTTCGAAGAGGCTTACGATCAGCAGATCACCACCTCTACCCTGCTTTTGTCGATGAACGCGGTCAGCTTCGACACCGCTTGCGAGGCACGCTTTGCCCTTGAGCGCGCCTGTGCGCCACTTGCCGCAGTACGACGCAGTCCGGATCATTTGGCGACAATGCGTGCGGAGATCCATCGCCAATCACAGCCCGGTTTGTCGGATGAGGCTTTTTGCGCGTCAGACGTCACATTTCATCGCGCTCTGGTGGATGCTACGGGCAATCCGGTGCTGAGCTATCAACTTGCAGGCGCCGTTGAGGCCATGCAGCCGCTGATGAACATGATCACCTTCACCGCCCGGGATCGCTCGGCGATTATTGACCTACACCAGAAGATCGCCGACGCGATCGAGGCACATGATGAACGGAACGCCGCTGATGGGCTGCACGCACTTGAGGTGGAAACACGTACGCTTGCCCAAAGCGTCATGACCGCTCGCGCCGCTAGGTCCTGAACTCATCCACAGGCGGAAGCATCTGATTTCTGAATGAGTGGGCAGTTGCAGCTCAGGCGCTATGTCGCCATTGATCAAAGGAATGCGGCGCAATGGACACGATTAATCTCATCTCTTCGCTCATGACGATCGGCTTTGGTCTTTTCGGATTTGTCGCCCCGCGATACACCGCCTCTGCGCTGGATTTGGAGCCCACAACAAGCACTATGGGGCTCAGCGAAATGAGAGCCTCGGTTGGCGGCCTCTTTGTCATCGCGGGCTGTGCCGCGATCTGGCTTGATCAACCCCTGGGATATGCGATGCTTGGATTTGCCTTTGCGGGCGCTGCATTGGGCCGGGCAATTTCGCTGATCCTCGACAAACCACCGGTCCGAAAAGTGTTGATCTTTGGTGGCATAGAATGCGCCCTTGCCGTGGTCTTTCTGTACTTAAACCTCTGAGAAAAAAGAAAACGGCCGCCCGAAGGCGACCGCTCTGCAGCTGTTCTGAATTGCGCTAGGCCTTTTTCTGAAGTCTTCGCATTGCCGCGCCACCGGCGATAAGTGTTAGCATCAACGGCAGGCCAGCAGGAAGCGGCACGGGCGAAAGGGGTTTTGTAATCTCGTTCGACAGGAAATCGAAGTTCACATCGCCCGATCCGCTCAGCCCGGTTTTTACCCCTACTGCTGTGTTGGTTACCTCCCAAGACATCCAGTTCGAATACCCGAAATCGAGCGTCTTCCAATTGCCTCCGAAGCCCAGCTGGCCCGGCTTGTCCGGCAGCGGCCGCATGGTGATGTCCATCGACAAACCGTCAAGCGCTGTGCCTTCAACGCCTGTCACCGTCCCCATAATGGCTTCAGTTCCCATGTCGAAAAAAACGATTTTGTCCTTCATCGCGTCTGTAGCGGTGGCGCATTCCGAGCCACCCCCGCAGATCAAACCACCGCTGTGATCGGGCTTCTCAAAAACCAGGAAGTCGAAATTCAGGCTGTAACCCCGGTTTTCGGCCATCCCCGTCATGCTGAGTTTGCCGTCTGTGAATTCAGCCGACCCTTTGGTGATGTTCCACGTGTTGTCGCCTAAAAAACCCGGCAGCCAAAGTCCGTGGCTCGTGAAGGCATTTTCGATGTCATAGAAACCTTCGTAGTTGCCATCGATCGCCGGGATCGGCGATGCGATTGCTGCACTTGCTAAGAATGTGCCGGCCGCAAATGCAGCCGCCTCAATAAAACTCGTCATCTTACCTCACTCACAACAATGGGGGCGAAGATACGGCAAAGATGTGGCCGTGGCCAAAATTTTCTGTGGTTTTCCCCGCTCGGAAATCAATGTCATCCGCAACGCATCAACTGTTTCTATCATGAAGCAGACTTTGTTAACAGTTTCTAACTTAACGAGAAAAATCTGACCTGCCGGATCGAATCATTTTGGTGAAACTTAACGAATCGGTTGAACGGATTGGGACAAAGGCCCCTTTTCAGGCACGGTTTCAGCATCTATATGTCAGTTGTCCTTCGGGACTATGGACATAAACGCGCTCGTAATAAGCGGATCGGACCCGGGGGCGGTACCCGGCGGCTCCACCAATATCCTTCATTTGGGGATCATGGGGCCGAAACAGGATCGACGAACGTCTAAAGGGGTTAGCTTTGTCTCGGCGGTCTGCCACCGTTATCGGCGAAACAAGTACAATTGCAAATGACAATCGTGCTCCAGTTGCGATGGCCGCGTAAGCGGTCCGAACGACTGAAATCTAAGCCCTTGCGCCTAGCCGCGTAAGGCGGGGTTCGCAGGCACCTGGCAACAGAAGCCTGCATCCCAATTCAGCAAATCTTAAGACGGGGCGTGCCGTCCGCCGTGTTAGCAGATGCGCGAGGCGAAACAGTTAAAAAAACGTCAGATGCCTGAGAGTTGGTGTGACGAGTTCTGGATGCAGGCAAGACGCCCGCTATCCCAAAATACCAGTGCCTCTGTGCCAGCGCTGAAGGCATCAGCCGGATGATGCGTTGGCGCACAAAAATCTTGAAGACATGGCAGAAGTGATGCTGATGCATCTTGATCAGATCGGCGTCAATCTGCGCCAGACCGTTGAGCAAGACGATTGGACCAGCGGTGTTATTGAAATGGAGGCCAAGCTTGTCCAGGCCGGTTCGTCGCTTTGTGTTTCGGGTCGGGTCATAGTGCGCGGATCAACAGCAGTAAGATGACGGAGTTCAATCGCAGCTTCGATTCCCTTTCCATTTTGAACAATTAGGCGCCCAGCCTCCAGATTTGCTGGCATTTCTGATGGGAGGCGGCCAGTTGTCCTGATTTGCAGATCCAACATCAAAGCGTTGACGTCTTAGAACCTTTGTCCTAACCCGAATTTCAGGGGCCAAATGCGACTGCCCCAATTTAGGCGCAGGCCCAAATGTCGCATCCTTTTGTGCTGTCAAAGGATGCTCACATGACCTCGTCTTTCGAAATCTCCCCAAACGATCTTTGGACACTGATCGGAACGCCAAACGCGCCGACAATCATTGATGTATCCCTGAATAAGGATGTGGATGCCGACCCATACCTCGTTCCGTCGGCAAAGCGTATCTCGCACCGACAGGTCGAGCAGGCCGACAATGTCAGGTCTTGCAGCTCATATGTCTGTGTTTGCCAAAAGGGCCTTAAGCTTAGCCATGGTGCCGCCGCCCTTTTACGGACCAGGGGGATATCTGCATTGGCCCTGCGCGGTGGAAACTTTGGATGGCGGGATGCTGGCTTTCCGCGCATCGCCATCGCAAAAAGCCCAAGAACATCGTTGTTTGTTTCGCCGGATGATCCCATCCCGTCAGAGCTTGCGACGATCTGGTTTCTGATCCGCTTTGTCAGGCGCGATTTGAGGATAATTTTTGTGGCCAGAACGATGGTGAAGGACGTGGCTGATAGGTTTGAGGGCAGCTATCTTCAACAGTTTGGTCGTTCACCTGTCGAAATCGCAGATGCCTTCGATTTTAAGAACGTACTTCTGCATGTCCCGTTTTTCTCGGAACGTCCCGTCTCATGTGATTTGCAAGGCGTGCTTGGTGCCATGCAGGGCAGCGCAGGCCCGCTCAATCCCGGCATTCTGTCCGTTTTCGACGGGCTTTATTCATTGGCTCAAACAGAAAGGGCCGCGTCGTGACGCTTTCCCTCGGTACATTGATCCAGGTTTTCGGCCGGATCGGCCTTCTGTCCTTTGGTGGCCCGGCAGCACAAATTGCCCTGATGCACGATATCCTGGTGACCAAAGAAAAATGGCTGACCGAAGATCAATTCCTGCGCGCTTTGTCACTGTGTATGTTGCTTCCAGGACCCGAAGCCATGCAGCTGTGCACCTATGCCGGATGGAGATTGCGGGGCGTCACCGGGGGGATCATCGCGGGTGGCCTCTTTGTGCTCCCCGGCGCATTGGTCATTTTCGGGCTTGCCTTTCTTTATCTCCACTTCGGCAATCTACCGGCGGTGCAAGCTGCGTTTCTGGGCATCAAGGCCACCGTGATTGTCGTCGTTATCCAGGCTTTATTGAGACTGGGGAGCAAAGCGCTCAGCGGCCCGTCTGCATGGGCTCTTGCGGGTCTCGCCTTTGTTTCGCTCTTCGTCTTTGGCGTGGCATTTCCGGTCATAATCATTGCATCAGCCTTGTTCGGCGCTCTGACCTATCGCGACCAGGCAACCTCAGTCCCAGAGACGGTCCAGATGTCTTGGCCCCTGCGTACAATCGCAGTCTGGGGCGGGCTTTGGGCCCTGCCCTTCGTCATCCTTTTGGCACTGGAGCAAGACTTTCTTCTTCAAATCGCCACCTTCTTTTCGAAGCTCGCAGTTGTAACGTTTGGCGGTGCCTATGCTGTCCTTGCTTATATGACCCAGCAGGTCGTTCAGGACTTCGGCTGGATCACGACTGGAGAGATGATCGATGCGCTTGGTCTCGCAGAAACCACCCCCGGACCATTGATCCTCGTGACGCAATTTGTGGCAATCCTTGCCGGGCACGGTCAAGGTGCAGTCCCAGGCGCGCTTATGGCTGGGGGCATTGCTCTCTGGGTAACCTTTGTCCCCTGCTTTCTTTGGATCTTCGTTGCAGGTCCCTTCCTTGATCAACTTGCCGCACGGCCTCGCCTGTCATCGTCACTTGAGGCGATCACGGCTGCTGTGGTTGGTGTGATCCTCAACCTGTCGGTCTGGTTCGCTCTGCACGTGCTTTTTTTCGAAGTTGGATCGCACGGTACCTTGTCATTGCCAATCCCAGATGTCTTCAGCGTTGATGCTGCGGCCCTGTTGCTGACGATCGGCGCGGCTGTTCTGCTATTGGGGTTCAAACTCGGCCTTCCGCTGACCCTCGCGGTTATGGCCGCCTCAGGATTGGCGCTGCAAATGGTAGGTCTTTCATAAAACGAATGCGGCCCCTTTTCATGGGCGGCAAATGTCGTATGGTAAATTATCGGCTTGGGGATCGCAGTGACCGCGAAGATCGACTATGGAAACCTGATGCACGAAGCCATGCGGGGCCTCATTCGCAAGGTTTTGAAGGGCGTTGCCGAAAGTGGCCTGCCGGGGTCGCATCACTTCTTCATCACATTTGACACAAGTCATCCCGATGCGGAACTTGCGGACTGGCTTTCTGATCGATACCCGGGCGAGATGACGGTGGTCATGCAGCATTGGTATGACGGGTTGGATGTGGGTGATGAGGGTTTTGCCGTAACACTTAACTTCGGAGACGCACCAGAACCACTCTACATCCCCTATGACTCGATCAAAACATTCGTAGACCCATCGGTGGAATTTGGACTGCGGTTCGAAACGCAGGAGGATGAAGCAGAAGCGGCAGATCCAGAAAGCGCCCCATCTGCGACAGTGCCAGAGCCAGTGGTCGAATCCGTTGTCAAAGAGCCAAGCTCAAAAGACGCCGAGGTTGTTTCGCTGGACAGTTTCCGAAAGTCCTGACGCTCAGGCAGACTGGCGCACCCAGTAGACGCCGGTGCCATCAATCTCTTTGATATCAGCCACCTCGTCAGGCTGTTCGTTCTTCAAATAATCATGAACCGCTTGGCTGCAGGAATCGAGCGCGTGGTAGTCGTCGATGATTACGTAACCACCAGGGCTGACCTTCGGATACAACGCTTGCAGCGCATCCATTGTGCTTTGATACATGTCGCCATCCAGACGCAAAACCGCGATCTGATCAATTGGCGCCGTGGGCAATGTGTCTTTAAACCACCCCTTCAGGAACCTCACCTGATCATCCAGCAGGCCGTAGATACGGAAGTTGTTTGCAACCTGCTCCTTGCTGATCGCCAAGACATCGGCTGCCTTGTAAAGCATGTCATCCTTGTCAGCCACGTAGGCCGCATCGGGCTTTGGCAGGCCTTCGAAACTGTCGCAGACCCAGACAGTGCGATCCGTCGCCCCGTAGCTCTTGAGGATCGCCCGCATGTAGATGCAGGCCCCGCCCCGCCAGACGCCTGTTTCGACCATATCGCCAGGAACGCCGTTCTCAACCACCGAAGAGACGGCAAGCCGCAGATTGTCCATACGCTTGCGTCCAATCATGCTGTGAGCCACGCTCGGCCAATCCTGCCCCAGCGTCCGACGGTCGACGTCGAATGATTGATCTGCTTCGTATTTGCCGCCCCCCAGTATCTTTTTCAGCTTTCCGCGGACTGGCTTCATTGGCGGGTCTTTGTAGATTTCATTGATCAGAATATCGCGCATTAGATCGAGATACATGTCGCGTAGCGACTGCTCTGAAATGCCCATATGAATGCCCCAGCCCAATTGATCTTCTTGGATTTGGGTTATCCTCTTAGAAGGGTCGTTTCAAGGCCATGGCCCCTAGCGCTTTTGAAGAAACGTGCTGACACGGCGCTGCACTTTCCCGCCTTGAAGGATCTGGAAATCAAGGTTCAGACCCCCCTCTGCCAGCATTCGGTCGTATTGCTGCAATTCGTATTCGCCCACATCGGTCACAAAAAGGGAGTAGACAGACAGCGTATCCCCGATCAGGCGCGCCCAAACGTAAGGCTCCCCTTTCATGGGGTCGAGCGGGACAGAATGGCCGAACATATTGGTTTGCATGGCTGCAGCAAAGACACCATCACGTTGGCTGGGAACAAAATCAATCGTATACGCCTTTGTTTTTGAATCCCCGCCCGTTCGAAGCGTGGTCGATGACCAGGATACGCTGAAACCGCCCTTCGTCTTCGAGATCGAAACGCTCATGTCGCGCATTTGCTCTTCGCCGGTCGCGCTGCTGACCTCCGCAGAGCCGGTATAGTCGCCGACAAACGCGGATATGTCGCCCCACGCAGCTTGCCACATGCTGACAAACAGCAAAGGCAAAACAAACCGGAACGCGCCGCGCCCAGATGTCAGAAAAGATGGTCCTGATTGCATCGTACATCTCCCTGACAAAAATATATAGTCAACTGCGCTTATCACAATGGATCACTGCCTGATTGCAGAGCAGCGCGCCGATAGGTAAACGGCCAGTGATGCAATAAACGCCGATTGGAGCATGTGACATGGCGCAAACCCGCACCGAAACCGACAGCTTTGGTCCGCTTGAAGTCCCCGCAGACAAGTATTGGGGTGCGCAGACGCAGCGGTCGATCATGAACTTTCCGATCGGTTGGGAAAAGCAACCCATTGCCATCGTGCGCGCGCTTGGTGTCATAAAGAAAGCCTGTGCGCAGGCCAACCAGGCCAGCGGGAAGTTGGATGCAAGGCTGGCAGACGCGATTATAGAGGCAGCAGGCGAGGTCGTTGAGGGTAAGCTGGATGACAACTTCCCTTTGGTGGTATGGCAGACGGGTTCCGGAACCCAGTCCAACATGAATGCCAACGAAGTGATCGCAAATCGCGCGATCGAGATCCTTGGCGGCACGATCGGATCGAAAGACCCGGTGCACCCAAATGATCATTGCAATATGGGTCAATCGTCGAACGACACATTCCCGACCGCCATGCACATAGCGGTTGCGATGACCGCGCATAACGTCACGCTGCCGGGGCTGGCAAAGCTGCATTTCGCGCTAGAGGCGAAAGCGAAGACCTTTGAGCATATCATCAAGATTGGTCGCACACACACGCAAGACGCAACGCCGCTTACGCTTGGGCAAGAGTTTTCAGGCTACGTCCATCAGGTAGCGATGGGAATCGAGCGGGTGAAGGCTGCCTTGAGCCGGATCTACGAATTGGCACAAGGTGGCACAGCCGTTGGAACAGGGCTCAACACATCATCTGGTTGGGACAAAGAGGTCGCGGCGAATATGGCAGAAATCACGGGCATGCCATTCGTCACGGCGCCCAACAAATTCGAAGCCCTTGCCGCACACGACGCTCTGGTCGAAATGTCGGGCGCGCTTAAGACAGTCGCTGCATCACTTTTCAAAATTGCCAACGACATCCGGCTTCTGGGCTCCGGACCGCGCTGCGGCCTCGGCGAACTCGTCTTGCCGGAGAACGAGCCCGGCTCTTCCATCATGCCAGGCAAGGTCAACCCGACGCAATGTGAGGCGCTTACCCAGGTTTGTGCGCATGTGATGGGCAATGACGCAGCGGTTGGATTTGCAGGCAGCCAAGGGCATTTCGAACTGAATGTCTACAAACCGATGATGGTCTACAATGTGCTGCAATCGATGCAGTTGATCGGAGATGCCAGCGTCGCCTTTACCGACAATCTGGTTGGTGGCCTCGAGGCAGATGAGACACGTATCGACAAACTAATGCGGGAAAGCCTGATGCTTGTGACAGCACTCGCCCCCGAAATCGGCTATGATAACGCGACAACTGTCGCAAAAACAGCGCACAAGAATGGCACCACGCTGAAGCAAGAAGCGATCAGGCTTGGCTTTGTGGATGAAACCACATTTGACCGCGTCGTGCGACCGGAACAGATGACAGGACCCAAATGAGCGCCGCGATCAATCTCAACAAGTTTCGCAAGGCAAAGGCACGCGCCGACAAAAAGGCGCGTGCAGACGCAAATGTGGTGACACACGGACTGACGAAGGCGCAGAAAGAGAACGCCTCTGCCGAAAAGAAGAAACAGGCGCGCGATCTCGATGGCAAAAAGCGGAAATGAGCGGACGGCCGGTCAAGCGTTCATTGACATTGAGAGGGCACCGAACGTCTGTCTCTCTTGAAGATGTGTTCTGGTCGGAATTCCGTAGGATTGCCGCAGAACGCGGGCAGCCGATCAATGCGCTCGCTGCCGAGATAGATGCCGCACGAGATCCGCAGGTCGGGCTGGCCTCATCCATCAGGGTTTTTGTTCTTGCCTCGGTGAAAGGTAGCTAGTCGTCGCCTAAGACTATCAAGCGACATGTCCGAGACTTCATTGATACCACCGACTGAAATCTCGATGCTGCAGATCTTCGTCATGAAAGCCAGTCAAGTCGGCAATGTTGTGAGACGCTGGTTGGGCGACTTCGTTCAAATCGTAGCGCTGGTCGCACTCCAGGAAAAGATCACGCGCGCCGTTGGTCTGCCATCAGGTCTCTATCTTCTGCAATATGCAAAAAAGGATAAAAAACAGGACTTAGCATTAGGCCACATAGCGAACAAATGACGCGGGGCCGGGGCGATGGTGGAGAGGCAGGCCTTCGGGCAGCGGTCGTACCGGGTCGACACGCGCCGCCAATCCTTCGGCCTGCCGAGCGGGACCCCGATCACGGCCCGGCAGTGCATTGCGCAGCAATGTCACGAGACGGACGGTCGCGGTGTTTGCGGCGCCGCTTGTCGCGCTTGCCGACGGTCTTCCACCGTTTCCCGGCCCGGGATGTGAGGCCGTATCTTTGTCCCTCAACGCTTCCCGGAGCCGGTCGGCGTCAGAGCCGCGGTCTCCGAACAGCCGGTCGACATGTGGCAGGCCGCTCAGCAATGCCCGCGCGCCGATGTCGTCGCTGACCTGATCGGCGGTCAAAGATGGCGTGCGGCCCGATGCTCGTGCCGGCCTTGATGCGCCCGATCAGACGGCATTCGTCACTGTCCTCGGACCAAGGGCGGATCAATGCCTCCTCCCCCTTTTTGACGCCCAAACCTGTCGCTGTGCGCCTTCAGAGACGTCACGGCGATCATCACGGTCTTTGCCGCGCCGGCCAGCGTTTCCGACGGATGTGAAACGTCTTGTGCGGGCCAAGGGCGGCCGACACATCGCGCCAGCGTAAACCATTGCGATGGATGAGGATAATCCCACTCAGCACATGCCGGTCCTCACCGCGTGGCAGGCCATGGGACCTGGGATCTGGGATCTGGGATCTGGGATCTGGGATCTGGGATCTGGGATCTGGGATCTGGGA